>Ga0098070_100343_pt1 | contig 11434 bp, 12 predicted proteins | sample 28_taG_FD_75063 | JGI IMG/M metagenome (GOLD analysis project Ga0098070, IMG submission 75063) | Marine viral communities from Cariaco Basin, Caribbean Sea - 28_WHOI_OMZ | ecosystem: Environmental > Aquatic > Marine > Oceanic | place: Caribbean Sea: Cariaco Basin | collected 2014-11-12
ACACTCTAAAAAATAAATACGCCAGTTATACTACTTCACATACACCTCTTATGTGTTAAGTTAGCATAAGTAGTGTTTATTGTATGATAGCGAGTAGAGTTAGAAGTACTCTTTATCTTCAATCCTTAATTAATCCAAACATGTTGGAGTACTTCATGACTCAAATAAAAGCAATCATCCCAGCTGGTAGACACGCTCTTTATGAGAAGCATGGTTACTCTGCAGCAATTCAGTCAAAAGATTTACTATTCGTTTCAGGCCAAGTAGGCAGTCTTCAGAACGGTAGTCCACAAATAGGCTATGAGAAACAAGTAGAGCTCGCATTTGAAAATCTAGGTAACACACTAGAGGCGGCAGGCTGTACTTTTGAGGACATCATCGATGTTACAACCTTCCATACTGACCCTGAAAATCAACTTGATTTAATGATGAAAGTGAAGAACAATATTTTTAAGAAGCCACCATATCCAGCCTGGACTGCCGTTGGTGTGAATTGGCTAGCTGGATTTGATTTTGAAATAAAGGTCATTGCACGCCTGCCAAGTGATATCAGTTAATTAGCTAGCGCCTGCATTGGTAGTCCTAACTGGCTTGCTGTGGCACTGATATCCCTATCATTATTCTTTAACCACTTTTGCTTCAAGTTCTTCACTGCATCTTTCAACTTTATACGAAACCCTCACAGAGTCTATAAGGGTTTTTTATTGCCTGTAATTCCTACTATTATCCCTAGATATAGCAACCCCTACTATAGCCAACCAAAAAGCTTAAAGTGATTGATATATCACAGTATTATTTGAGCAAGGTTAGCGCTGTCATTAAGTATAATTTAGTAACGTATTGAATCTTTTTAATAGTATTAAATACTGTCTAGTTAATATATTCTATAAACCGCTAATTTTTTATTTATCATCTCCTTCTTGTCCCTTCAAACTACTGATTAAACTCAGTGACTTTCAAGAATGTCATGAGCTGCATGATAAGAGCGTTTGCCTATGTTCAATGAGAAATGTTTAGTGAGAAATTTTTCGAGCAAATACTCTCATAAATATTGGTGTCAATATTTATTGCATCACGGTGGTGATAATGTTCTCTATTCTGACTCAGTTAGACCCTATCGACCTTGCGCGTATTCAATTCGCGTTTGTCGTTTCCTTTCACATTGTATTTCCAGCATTCAGTATTGGCCTTGCCAGTTGGCTAACGGTACTTGAATTTCGTTGGCTAAAAACAGGCAACCCTGTTTATGCTGAAGTTTATAAACACTGGTCAAAAATATTTGCCGTTGTGTTCGGTATGGGCGTAGTATCGGGCATCGTTATGTCCTATCAATTCGGAACCAACTGGGCGGTATTTTCCGATAAAGTCGGTAACGTACTCGGCCCGCTACTCGCTTATGAAGTACTGACTGCTTTCTTCTTAGAAGCGTCTTTCTTAGGCATTATGTTATTTGGTTGGGGACGTGTTAGCAAAAGAATGCATTTTGTCGCTACTGCTATTGTGGCGATCGGCACCCTAATCTCTGGATTTTGGATATTAGCGGCCAACAGCTTTATGCAAACCCCACAAGGGTTTTCGATAGGCGCAGATGGCTTGCTATATCCAGAAAGCTGGATGCAAATCATATTTAACCCCTCTTTCCCGTTCCGTTATGCTCATATGATGACAGCAGCATTCCTGACCACAGCATTTGTGGTGGGCGGAATAGGAGCATATTACTTACAGTCCAAAAAACATGCCAAGCACCGTCCACACGGCAAAGTTATGCTGGGTATGGCGATGCTAATGGCAGCGATAGTGGCGCCGATTCAAGCCTTTATTGGTGATGAGCATGGTCTCAATACGTTAGAACATCAGCCCGCTAAAGTGGCGGCTATGGAAGGTATTTGGGACGATGAGCGCGGTGCAGCTTTAAGACTGTTTGCCATTCCCAATCAAGAAACCCAAAGTAATGACTATGAGATTGCCATTCCTTATGTGTCTGGGCTTATCCTCACCCATTCATTAGATGAAGAGATAAAAGGGCTCAAAAACTGGGCACCTGAAGATCAACCTCACGTTATCATTGTTTTTTGGGCGTTTAGAATCATGGTGGGTATTGGCTTCCTGATGATTATTGTGGGTCTATTGAGTGCCTATAATTACTTTAAGAAACGCCATTTTGATACGGACAACAAACTATTTCACTATGCGTGGATGGCGATGACGCCGCTTGGTTTTGTGGCGTTATTGGCCGGTTGGTTTGTGACTGAGACTGGTCGTCAGCCTTATACGGTTTATGGGGTACTGCGCACCGCAGACAGCGCCTCCCCTTTAATTAGTTCGCAAATTGCCACTACTTTAATTGGGTTTATTATTGTTTATACCTTCATTTTTGGATCAGCAACGATTTATATTTTGCGCCTTATTGCCAAAGGACCACAGCCGTTTGAAGAGGTCTCTGAGGATAACTTCTTCGAGCATTCAATCACTGAAGGTCAAGGTCGCAGCTTAAGCGGCGATACCAATCCAGAAGAACATACTAAAGAGTCAGAGGATCTCTCAACGCCTGCTGATGACTCTGATAAAGGGTTACGCTAATGATGAATTTTGGGGATGTACTCGACTTACCACTCATTTGGGGTGGTCTAATTGCACTGGCTGTTTTTGTTTATGTGTTGCTTGATGGCTTTGACTTAGGCTGCGGTATCTTATTCCCTTTTGCAGGATCAGATAAAAACCGCAGTCGCATCATGAACTCCATTGCTCCTTTCTGGGATGGTAATGAAACCTGGTTAGTATTGGGCGGTGGTGGACTATTTGCTGCGTTTCCAGCGGCTTACGGCATCATTATGACAGGGCTCTATTTGCCCGTTACCTTCATGCTATTCGGGCTGATATTACGCGGTGTGGCCTTTGAATTTCGTTTTAAAGCTGAGCAGCGCCGTTATATTTGGGACGTTTGCTTTCACATTGGATCCGTGGTCGCTGCCTTCATGCAAGGGGTGATGCTAGCAGCATTGGTCCAAGGATTAGAGGTTAAAGACCGATTGTTTGCCGGTGGTCAGTTTGACTGGTTAACCCCATTCGCCTTCGTCTGCGGTATTGCCATGATTATCGGCTACGCCTTATTAGGGGCAACTTGGTTGATTATTAAATCTGAGGATAAGCTACAAAATTGGGCTCGCAAAGTGGCTTATCGAATGCTTATTGCGTTAATGGTCGCTATGGCAGTAGTCACGGTTTCTATGTTCTTCTTAGGCGTTGAAGCGACTACGCATTGGTTTGAGTTACCCACGCTCCTGTATCTCGCCCCTATCCCATTGATAGCCATTGCCTTGTTTTATTTTATGCGCAAAGACTTACATGGTGAACATGAATACCGTCCTTTCCTATTGACGATACTGTTATTTTTGATGGGTTATATTGGTATTTGTTCTGCGGTATTCCCTTATATTGTGCCTTACGCCATGACCATGCATGAGGCGGCCGCAGCAGATACATCGCTGTCATTCATGTTAATTGGTGCAGCCATTATGTTGCCAATTATTTTAAGTTACACCGCTTATGGTTACTATGTGTTCAAAGGCAAAAGCTCACACGAACACCTTTATTAATAAGGTAGATGACTATGAAAAACGCAGAAACGCATCCCAAAGCGCATACAGACGAAAGATATTCCGCTTCGAATACCAAACCCATTAAAGGATTGTCTAAAAAACAATCCCAATGGGCGTGGTTCTTGGGACTTTATTTAGCAGGATTTCTCACCGTTTTTATCATTGCCAAATTGATTAAATGGGCGATGGGCATCTAAGTTTCAAACACAACATACGCCTAACAATCTGTATCAATCTCATACCCTATTTACTAAACCCTTGCCGATAATCTGCGAGGGTTTTTTATGGACTGATGATTAACAAAATGAAGCTGAAGGTAATAATTTCGGTTATTTTAAAGTTATTATGATTTTTATAGTTATCAAGAATATACAGTCTTAAAGCTTAAAGGGTACTAAAACCCTTTGACTCACAGACGGTATTAGGCTAACAGGTTTCAAAGTAACCAAAGACAGTATAAAAGTAATCGCTCAGTAAACCTGATTGACTCGTTATGTACTAAAGATTAGTCTAATTGAAAGTAAACTTTTGCCACTAAGGAATTTCAGTATGTCGAATGTTAACCCTGCCTCTTCAACTTCTGTCCCCAATAACAATACTTTAAATAGCAATACTGTAAATGACAGTACCGTAAATGCTAATGTAGACAGTAAATTAAGTGTCAGTGATGCAGTCGATATTCATCCTATTAATCCCAAAGCGGCTACCAAAGCCAATGAAGATATGCTGCGAAATATGGCAAAATTCACCCCTATCGATACCACAGAATCGGGTAAAAGCGTATATAGTCAAGAGGATGAAGATAAAATCTTAGCTCAATTTAATGAGTTGTTAGATCAAGGCTATAACCTAACCATGAGTAAAAAAGCATTGGCCATACATCATAATATCAATACAGGTACCATAGACAGTTGGAGACAAGATAATGCTGTCAATAGTGAAGCGTCTATAGAGACCAACTCAAATTCAGTCGATGTCCCTTATATTAGTCCTGATAATGATATAGAGATTAGTGATGAACTATATTTCGAGGTGGTACAAAAGAAACTAAATTCGATTGATGAGGAACTCAGAAAGTTTGACCAAAAAGTGCAGGAAGCAAAAGAGCTATTAGCAAACGAAGATAAAATAAGAAAAGAAATTGAAGCCAAGAAGGAGACTTATCTCCCCCCTGCTTTCAAAGCAGCACTGGGCGATAAATAACAACTAAATAGAGATCAATAACAACCAAATAAAATCGAACGTGTGTTGTATCTTATTAAAATCAGGATGATTCTTCGACACTGTCTTGTTTTTTAGATTGCGCTGTCTTTTAAATTATTGTGCATTATTTTAATCTGCATTACTTTAAGTAGCAGCCAGTCTAAAAGCTTAGGTAAGAGATAGTGTAATACACAGTGTAAAAAGCAATTTAAAAGACAGTTAATAATAATTTTTTGACGGTTTTTTTAGTTGAAAAAATTACTTGACCCATCCTAAATTAAGTATTATAAAAGCACCATTAATTATTGATATACTCACGTTGGCGCTGCTTTATAACGCTACCTATTGTTAGACTCCAGTTATCTACGCTAATCGTTATTTATACGACATTTTTTACTTACTTATATTTATCTTCCCTCTTTATCCAAGCCGCTGCGCTTTTTTATGGCATAAAATTTGCAATACTTTATAACTAATGTTTTATAAACCATGTTTTATAAAGAATGCCATATAAATAAAGACGGGATGCCTCTCTATTCCGATAACCTCCCGTTATCTTCTGAGTGCCTTAAACTCAGTGTCTAAGTAATAATTAGTATAACCAATAGCAATCTACAACTTACGATTACTCTATATAAACTCGCACAGCGATGAAACGAGCTGTGCTCATACCAACAGGTCTTTTACGGCATGACAAGTTTATCTACCTCTCCCCAAATCCATGGGGATACCGGTGACTATGGGCATCGTTTTGATGCCGGTCGTCACTGGCCCGCCTCCTTAACGTTAGGGTTTGCAGCCTATCCAGAAGCAGACACCCTTATTACTCGTATGAATGTGGCCCGCCACTATGGTCCGCTCCGCGTACAGCGTGCCTTCTATCCTGAAGGCCGAGATGGCTGCTGCCATGTCTACCTGCTACACCCTCCTGGTGGTATTGCCAGTGGTGACTCATTAACCATTGATGTTACTGTATCCGAAAATGCGCATACTCTATTAACCACCCCTGCTGCCAATAAGCTATATCGAGCTGACAGCAATGGTGTCGCTTGGGCACAGCACACACACCTCAAAATTGAAGAGGGTGCCACACTCGAATGGTTACCCCAAGAAACATTGGCGTTTGATGGCTCGCGTGGTAAGCAAGTAGTGATTATCGACTTGGCTGAGACCGCCAAGTGCTTAGGTTGGGAAATTATTGGTCTTGGCCGTCCTGCCAGTGACCTACCTTATACCAGCGGTATAATCGAACAGCGTTTTCAGCTGACTCAAAATGGCCAACCTCTGTGGTTAGAACGCCAAGCTATTGACCCCACTCATCCTAGATTCTTGGGTAAATGGGGACAAGGCGGTGCCACGGTTCATGCTACTCTATGGGCGGTGGGACTCAGCGATCCTACGGATACTATTTCCGAGTTACGCGATAAGATACCTGCCCGCCATAACTGGGCCGTTACCTATCGTCGTGGTGTATTGCTACTGCGTTATTTGGGCATGGAGCGAAACGAAGCATGGGATCTATTGCAACAAGCACGAGACGTCCTAAGACCAAGATTGGTTGGTGTTGAAGCGGTTACACCGCGCATCTGGCTAACCTAATCGTGCATTTGGCCAACCTTATAATTCTAAGATTCACTTATGTCACGCTTGGCATAAGACTTTAACAACAAAAGCAATAAGAAACGGAGCAACCAATGGAACTAACCCCTAGAGACAAAGACAAATTATTGCTCTTTACAGCAGGACTGCTGGCAGAGCGCCGCAAAGCCAAAGGGCTAAAATTAAATTATCCAGAAGCGATTGCCTTAATAAGCTGTGCAATTATGGAAGGTGCACGAGAAGGACGTACTGTGGCAGAAATGATGAGCGCCGGTCGTGAAGTATTGACCCGCGATGACGTCATGGAAGGTGTCCCTGAAATGATTGAAAGCATTCAGGTTGAAGCCACTTTCCCAGATGGCACAAAACTGGTCACTGTTCACAGCCCTATTATCTAATAAGAGCCTAAAGCTTAAGGAGAACATAATGATTCCTGGTGAATATCAATTAAGAAAGGATGATATTGAACTGTGTGCAGACCGCGATAGCTTCGTTATTGAGGTGGCCAATCTAGGAGACCGCCCTATTCAAGTCGGTTCACACTATCACTTTGCCGAAACCAACAGCGCTCTAAGTTTTGATCGTGAAAAAGCATATGGTCACCGTCTGGCGATTCCTGCCGGAACTGCGATTCGTTTTGAGCCAGGCCAAAAGCGTGAGGTATCGTTATTGCCTTATGCCGGATTGCGCCGCATATTTGGCTTTAGAGGCGAGGTAATGGGTGCGTTAGATACCAATTCAGATTCAGGAGAAACACGATGAAAATATCTCGCGACGCCTATGCCAGTATGTATGGGCCTACCACTGGGGATCGCATCCGTTTGGGCGATACTGAGCTTTGGATTGAGATTGAAAAAGACCACACCCATTATGGTGAAGAAGTGGTATTTGGAGGTGGTAAAGTCATTCGTGATGGTATGGGTCAAAGCCAGCTGTGCTCAGACTCAGTAATGGACACCGTGATTACCAACGCCATTATTATTGATTGGTGGGGCATCGTAAAAGCGGATGTGGGTATCAAAGATGGTCGTATTGCGGCCATTGGTAAAGCAGGTAACCCAGATACTCAGCCTGATGTCGATATTATTATCGGAGCGGGTACTGAGATTATTGCTGGTGAAAACCAAATCTTAACTGCTGGTGGGGTAGATACTCACGTCCACTTTATCTGTCCGCAGCAAGTTGACGAAGCATTAATGAGTGGCTTAACCACTATGATTGGTGGCGGTACAGGTCCTGCAACGGGGACAGTAGCCACCACTAATACGCCTGGGCCTTGGCATATTGGCAAAATGATGCAAGCGGTGGATGATTTGCCAGTTAACATCGGATTTTTGGGCAAAGGCAGTGCCAGTACTCCTGACGCGCTTGAAGAGCAAGTCAAAGCAGGGGTAATGAGCTTAAAAATTCATGAAGACTGGGCGGCAACCCCCGCCACCATTAGTAATGCTTTAGATGTCGCCGACCGTTACGATATTCAAGTCGCACTTCATGCCGACAGTTTAAACGAGTCAGGCTTCGTCAAAGACACTCTAGAAGCCTTTAAAGACCGTTGTATCCACTCTTATCATACTGAAGGTGCAGGTGGCGGTCATGCTCCTGATATTATCATCGCTTGCGGTGAGCCAAACGTATTACCCTCATCGACCAACCCCACACGTCCTTATACCATCAACACTGTAGATGAGCACTTAGACATGCTGATGGAGTGTCACCACTTAGATCCCAATATCCCAGAAGATGTGGCTTTCGCTGACTCGCGCATTCGCCGTGAGACCATCGCTGCAGAAGATATCCTGCATGATATTGGTGCCATCTCAATGATTTCGTCGGACTCTCAAGCCATGGGCCGTATCGGTGAAGTAGTATGCCGTACGTGGCAAACAGCACACAAAATGCGTATCCAGCGTGGCTTGCTACCTGAAGACCAAGAGCGTGGTACTGATAACTTCCGAGTAAAACGCTATATTGCCAAATACACCATCAACCCTGCTATTACCCACGGCGTATCCCATGAAGTGGGTTCAGTAGAAATCGGAAAGTTAGCAGACTTGGTATTATGGCGCCCGGCTTTCTTTGGGGTTAAGCCCTCAATCATTATTAAAGGCGGTATGATTGCTGGCGCGGCAATGGGAGATCCTAATGCCGCTATTTCGACCCCACAGCCGGTGCATTATCGCCGTATGTTTGGTGCCTTAGGTCGTGCGGTGTCTGCTACTCGTGTCACCTTCGTTAGCCAAGCGGCAATGGATACGGGGCTTGAGGAAAAATTAGGGCTAAAAAGCCGATTGGTGGCGTGTAAAAACGTTCGCAATATGCGCAAAAAAGACATGAAACTAAACGATGTCTGCCCGAACTTAACCGTAGATCCAGAAACTTATGAAGTGCGCTCAGATGGTGAGTTATTAACTTGTGAGCCTTTAGCCGAAGTGCCACTGGCTCAGCGTTATCACTTGTTTTAAATCACTAATAGGAACCACCCCATGATTCAATTAATAGAAAGACTCGATAGTAGCGATACCGCTGAGATATTTGATACGTTAACCCTGCCTTATGAGTTGCGTATTCGCGGCCGTTTAAAAGCAGAGACCGACAATGGCCACGAAGTGGGCTTATTTTTAGACCGTGGCCCTGTGTTGCGCAGTGGCGATTTATTGAAAGCATCTACCGGTGAAATTGTTCAAGTACTGGCGGCCAATGAGCCTGTGGCCACCGCTTATATCGAAAATGGCCTACCCCTAGCCAGATTGTGCTACCACTTAGGCAACCGTCATGTGTCACTCGCGATTGGCTTTGATGAAGATGGCCGTCATTGGGTACGTTTTCCACCCGACCATGTCCTAGAAGAGTTGGCAGAATTATTGGGGGCTACTCTGACCCACCATGATGCTCCCTTCGACCCTGAATCTGGCGCTTATGCTCAGGCGGGCCGTGAACATGCACACAGCCATGCTCATAGTCATAGTCATGGCCATTCGCACGATCACAGCCACTCTCATGAAGATAGTGGCCACCAAGATGGACATAGCCATGCTCACTAAAGAGCCGACCAGTGCAATTAGCGACTTGGCATTATTGGGATTGATGCAGCTTATCAGCCCAGCTTTGCCCATTGGGGCTTTTGCGTGGTCGCAAGGACTAGAAAGCTCATTCGAATTGGGTTGGGTCACCAATGAACAGCAGCTTGCTCATTGGCTAGAGGGCGTGCTGGCAGATGGTCTTACCCGTTGCGAACTGCCAGTCTTGGCCAGATTACAACGCTGTTGGGAAACCCATGACAGTGAAGGTCTAGCCTACTGGAACAACTGGATTCATGCCAACCGAGAGACCGCAGAGCTTAGCGATGAAGACATTCGCTTGGGTCTAGCGTTGACTCGGTTACTGGGCAGCTTAGACATTGAGCCCAAGCCTGAGAATGGCGATGCTGTTATGCCGCCAGAGCCCGGCTATGTTACCGTATTTGCTTGGACCGCTCACACTCGTCATGTTCCGATACGCCAAAGTTTACTAGGTTTTGCTTGGGCATGGCTAGAAAATCAGCTGGCGGCGGCTTGTAAGGCAATGCCTTTAGGACATACCGCCGCGCAGCGCTTAAATGAACAATTACGACCCAAATTGGTATTCGCTGTTGATACTGCACTGAGCCTAAGCGATGAGCAATTAGGCCCAATTATGCCAGGCTTAGCGCTAGGCAGTGCACAGCACGAAACTCAATACTCACGACTGTTTAGAAGCTAATAGTCTATCTCCTATTTCAGCTTTGACAGTTAGATTTTTAATTTTATAGCCTGTGTATGACGCACAGTGTCTCGATTATAAGGAAGACGACGTTATGAAACATTGTTTACGAGTTGGCGTTGGTGGCCCAGTAGGGTCTGGCAAAACAGCCTTATTGCGCCAATTATGTAGCGCCTTAAAAGACCATTACAACATTGCTGTGGTGACCAATGACATCTACACCCGTGAAGATGCCGATTTCTTATTAAAGCATGATGCTCTGCCCGCCGATCGTATCATCGGTGTTGAAACTGGAGGCTGTCCACACACCGCCATTCGTGAAGATGCTTCAATGAACTTAGCGGCTATTGATGACTTGCAGCAGCGTCATCCTGACTTAGAGCTGGTATTGGTCGAGTCTGGCGGTGATAACTTAGCTGCAACCTTCAGCCCAGAGCTGTCTGATTTAACTTTATACGTTATTGACGTGGCGGCAGGTGATAAGATTCCTCGTAAAGGCGGTCCTGGTATTACCAAGTCTGACTTATTAATCATCAACAAGATTGATATTGCAGAAGCAGTACATGCCTCGCTTGAGGTGATGGAACGTGACTCTAAAAAAATGCGTGGCGAGCGTCCGTTTATTTTCACCAATTTATATGACGGTGTGGGCGTAGAAGAAATTATCAGCTTTATCTTAGACAAAGGTATGCTGCCTGAGCGCCGTCCCGGTAAGCAGAACGCCAACGCTTAATTAGCCATATTGGACTTGCTGGTAGTCATAACAAAAGACGGTTGTCTTTATAACTAAAAAATCAAACAACCGTCAAATAATTATCTAATAACCCTCATAAAACCATCAAATAACTCAAGGAATAAACTCATGAAAAACTTGTCTAAATTCATGCTTACCGCCGGCCTAATGCTAACGGCTAGCCTTGCGCTAGCTCACCCAGGCCATGGTGATGTACTGCACACTCAAAATGCTTTTTTGAGCGGATTAATGCACCCATTTATGGGGCTTGATCACTTATTGGCTATGGCCGCTATTGGCTTTTGGAGTATGCGTCAAAATAACACTATGAAACGTGGTACGCCATTATTCGTAGTGGGTGGTATGGTATTGGGTGCAGCAATTGCTTGGGCTGGCGTTAACTTAGCCGGTATCGAGACTGGTATCGCTATGTCAGTTCTACTGGCTGGGGTATTGATTGCAACATTGGCTAAATTGCCGACAGCGATTGGTGGTACCTTGGTTGCTCTATTTATGATCGCTCATGGCTATGCGCATGGTGCTGAGATGGCAGCCGGCTCTA
>Ga0098070_100344_pt1 | contig 11402 bp, 5 predicted proteins | sample 28_taG_FD_75063 | JGI IMG/M metagenome (GOLD analysis project Ga0098070, IMG submission 75063) | Marine viral communities from Cariaco Basin, Caribbean Sea - 28_WHOI_OMZ | ecosystem: Environmental > Aquatic > Marine > Oceanic | place: Caribbean Sea: Cariaco Basin | collected 2014-11-12
CTTGCGACACCGCCGTTTTCTGCACTCATACGCCCGTCATTACTGACTGTGCTGGCTGCCGTAGCGGCATTGTTGATCGCACCATTATTGACATCATTGTCCAGCACCTCATCGCCATTGGCAGTAGGCGCATTGTCAAAAGCCAACGTGCTTGCCTCACTACTCTCATCAGGTGGCAAGATGGACTCTACGTTGACGGTGTTAAAATAACGGGTCGCCGACAAATCGTTACTAAATTTGGTCACCGCTGGCCGATAAAACTTGTCGCCCGGCTCAAAGCCGATGAGCTGCTGTAACAATGACATCTCAACAGGCAGCTTGTCAGGGTCTCGTGTCAGGGTGTTGGTCGCTTCATCATAAGTAAAAAACACCACGTCATCAAACTCGTAACGATCGCCTGTGTTATAAACCAAAGCGACGTCGGCGGTGTTGTCTGGCAAGATGATATCAACCGATTTGTTTAGCCAATACTCATCAAAATAACCATAAGTGTTACTCAACGACTCCAAAGCCGCTTTGCTGTTTTTGTAGACGCGGTGGTTAAAGATATCGCCCTCTTGTGGTAGCAAGTCCGTTTCAAGTGCAGCAAACTCCGGCTGCTCACCGCCTTCACCGCGAATCTCGACGATGCGGCTATCCACACGCACCGGCTCTCCCAGATTTTCGATGATGACATCAATTCTATCGCTGTTAGGCTGACGCAAGCGCAAAGTCACATCATAATACCCCACTGCTCTTGCCGCATCTAATGCCGTCTGACGCAGGCGAGGCAAAGCTGCGGTAAAGTCAACGACCGACTGAACCGTCGTATCATCCAGCGCCGCTTTGATGTTTTTTATCGGTTGGGTATCGTCATCGGCTTTTTTGAGCTTTGGTTTGCCATCGCCTGTATCTGCTGCCTGCTGCAGATAGACAGTGGTGTCGACATGCGGCAACGCCCTCACCCCCCCATTAAACAGGCGATTATAAAGGCGCTTGATGATATTGCCATTGTTACGGGCTAGCGGTCTTTTTTCATCAGCTTGCTCGATACTTTGGCTGACCGCCTGCGTATCGGTTTGATAATCTGGCAAATAGTCATCAGGATTGATGTTTTGTGCTGCGGCACTTTCTCCATTAGCGGCGCTGGTATTGGCCACAATCTCGCTATCAGTCGCTTCATTAGTGCGGCCACTGCTGACCGAATCACTAACATCGATCGGACGCGACATCACTTCGTCTGTCTGCGCTTGTGTTGCCGCGCGCTCATCTTTCTCATTTTTACCCAGCGTCTCCAAGTTACTTGGGGTCGGCAAATTGGTGGCATCCAGCGCCATATCCAAACCCACAGGCGGAGTGGTATCGTCCAAACTGGCAATCGGAGCATCAAAGTCTCTGTCATAGCGACCAGCACCGTCAAGGGGGCTGACATTGCTATTGCCAGTCACCGTGCTATTACTCTCTAGCATGTCATTATTTTGACGATTAATAGCTGCCAGCTCACGCTCTATCTGCTCAGGCGTCATCATCTGATAACCCTGCTGCTGTACCTCAGCGGCCTGCTGCAACAGATTGTCGTTCGCGCCTGTATTAGACATATCACTAGCCAGCGCATCATTATTTAGGGCATTGTCGTTAGGTGAATTGTCGTTAATTGAGTTGTTATTCAGCGCATCGTTGTCGACACCATCTATCATGCTAGCCTGATTTATTTGATGACGGTCAGCGCCATTTGTGTTATTCGTCTGGTTATTCGATCGGTTTGAGGGGTCGTTCATTGAAGAGTTATTATTTACAGCATTTGACGTTTCAGCATTTGACGTTTCAGTGTTTGATTTTTTAACGTTTGATTTTTTGAGACCTAGACTTTGCTCACTATACTCATCGAGCACAGATTGATCGACAATACCTTGCTCCACCGCTTTTTTTAGGCGTAGCGCGTCTAGTGCAGCATCTACTTGCGAGCCGTCCTCTAACGGCTCACGCGGCGCTGAGCTGGCGCTTGAACGACTGTTAGCAGACTGAGTGGCAGGAGCTTTGACCATGACCGTAGGCGGCGCATCAGCCCATACCGTAGGCGCTACCCCAAAACCCACCAAGCTGGTCGTCAGCGCGGTAAATAATGCTGAGCGTGTAAAGTGCGCGCACACGGCGTGAGGTCGAGCGCTGTTATCAGAGCGGATAGCCGTACTGGCACTCACGCTATGAGTATAGGTATCCTGCGGCGTCAGCGATACGTTGTGCGTTAGAGTTGATGGCTGGTGCTTCATGATTGGTTCCTATCAGCTCACGCGGTACCGTATCAACAACGATGGCCATTGTTTAGCATTACCGGTGAATAAACTTATCGCAGTGGTCTGAATTATCACTATATTTGGCAATATAGCCATGTAAATTTACAAATCATAACTTAGATAATTATGAAATCATAGCGTTGTACGCATGTATTCTTGGCAAAGCCTTGCTATTATACGGCTTAACAGCTACAAACCCTATGCTATATTTTTATAAGTTATTGATATTAATAACAATCAAAATCATCCGACTGTTTTATTTGACGGTTTTTTACTCAGCAACCGCGACCCATCGGTAGGAATTTTCATGGCAAATCAGTTTCAATTATTTAAGCATCGCCGTTTTAGCGCCATGTTTTTTACGCAGTTTTTGGGCGCCTTTAATGACAATATTTTTAAGCAAGCGCTGATATTGGTACTGACGTATACGGCGGCAAGCCAGCTGGGTATGGAAGTCAGTATCTTAAACAACTTGGCCGCCATGCTATTTATTTTGCCCTATTTTTTATTTTCAGCATTGGCAGGCCAAATCGCTGATAAGTTTGAAAAATCCAAGCTGACGCAGTTTATTAAATTGCTTGAGCTGGTGATTATGGCGGTGGCAGCCGTGGGTTTTGTCTTTGAATGGTATGGTTTGCTGTTTGTGGCGCTGTTTTTGATGGGCACGCATTCGACGTTTTTTGGGCCGATCAAGTACGCTTATCTGCCACAAGCGATGAAAGAAAATGAGCTGGTCGGCGCTAATGGCTTGTTTCAGATGGGCACTTCACTGGCGATTTTACTGGGGATGATAGTTGCTGGGGTATTGACGCAACTCTCCGCATCGCTTTATTGGATCAGTGCGACGGTGCTGTTGGTGGCTATGCTCGGCTATTTGGCCGCGCGCTATATCCCGCTGATGCCTGCAATGCAGCCGGCGCTGACAATCAACTGGAATATCTTTACCACCAGTTTGAGTACAGTACGCTATCTATACTCCTTGCCGTTTTTGTTTTTTGTCATTCTTGGCAACAGCTGGTTTTGGTTTTATGGCGCGACGTTTTTGACGCAGACGCCAGAGTTTAGCAAGGTCATCTTGCACGGCGATGAGTCGGTGGTGATTTTTTTATTAACGCTGTTTTCAGTTGGCGTATCGATCGGTTCACTGCTATGTAAATCACTGACCAAAAACCAAGTCAGCTTGCGGCTACTGCCGTTTGGTATCGCAGGTTTGAGTATTTTTGCTGTCGATTTATATTGGTCCTTATCTAGCCTAAATATGGCTGTCGCTGATGGCACACTGCTGGGTATTGGTGAGTTGGTTGGGATGAGTGGCACGTGGCGCGTCTTTGCCGACTTATTCTTTTTGGGGTTTAGTGGCGGCTTATACATCGTGCCACTGTATGCGTCGATGCAGGCATATGCGCCAAAAAGCCATCGTGCTCGTATCGTGGGGGCCAACAATATCTTTAATGCGATATTTATGGTCACCTCAGCGATTTTTTCGATTGTTATTTTAAACACCTTGGGTTTGACGCTACCGCAGTTGTTTTTGGTGACAGGCCTGCTAAATATCGCCTTTGGCGTGTTTTTGTATATCAAGCTGCATAAACATATCAAAGCGGCGGTCATCCAAACCCATGATGCGAGCGTTTTATAATACATTTCGCAGTCGATATGTAGGCACGTGCATAATAAATAGTGGTGCTGATATTTTGGATTGTTTGCTATAGTAATGTTTGTTGTTTTTGATTATAAGTCATGAGGAGTGAATTATGGCCCCGCGTCCTTTGTCCAAAGTCGACCAGTTGTTAGTTGGGGTCGATAAGGCGTTACGAGCTGTCGTCCCACATTCAAATCCTAGCACGCGCCCCTTACCGGTGAGTAGTGATGAGATTCCTGAGCTGAGCATCACCGAGGCACGTCATGTCGCAGGGCTGATGCGCATCAATCACACAGGCGAAGTATGCGCGCAAGGCCTGTATCACGGTCAAGCCTTTAGCGCAAAAGACGACGGTGTCAAACAAGCCATGCAGCAGTCTGCCGAAGAAGAAGTCGACCATCTGGTATGGTGTGAGACTCGGCTAGACGAGCTGGGTAGCCATGCCAGTATTTTTACGCCGCTGTGGTACGGCATGTCTTTTGGTCTGGGTGCGGTAGCAGGTGCTATCTCCAATGAGTTTAGCTTGGGGTTTGTCGCCGAGACAGAAGCGCAAGTCAGCGAGCATTTACAAGATCATATCACCCAACTACCAGAGCAAGACCAGCGCTCAAAAGAGATATTGGCACAAATGGATATCGAAGAGCTGCATCACCGTGAGCTAGCGCTCGCAAATGGGGGTGCGGCGCTGTCACCCGCTGTACGCCAGACGATGCGCTGGATGGCCAACCGTATGAAGGCCACCGCTTACCACTTATAAAGGCTATCGTATTAACAATCCTACTACTGATAGCGCTCAGTTTAATTTGCTAGGGTATGAAAAATTTGTACGATTTTGCCCTGAGATGTCTCAGGTATCTGGTATCTTCAGATGAGCAAATACTGCCCATCAGCTACATTATAAAATCATACAACAACCGACCTATGAATACTAATAAACACTAACTTACTAATATTGACTTAATAATAAGGTAGCTATTTTTATGAAAACCACTACATTATCGACCAGCGTATCTCCCAAGGCGCCAGCGCTGGCAACTCTGACAGCCGTTGCTGCCGCTTGCGCCATGATGCTCTCTGCGCCTGCTCATGCAGCCGAAGCACAAGCTGCGAGCAGCGCGACTGATGCCACTAACGCCGCCTCTGTACCGAGTGCCATCGACTCAAGCAAACGTGTCATTCGTCTGGCTCAGCCAAAGGCGGATAACGCGGCTAGCACAAACAATGCACCAGCCCCTCAAGCTGCCGCACCGCAGCCACCCACCGTACAAAACCGCCCGCCGATGAGTACGTTGCAGCCACAAGACGTCAGGCCACCAGCGACGCCTGAATTCACTGGTACCACACGTGTCTACGATCCAGGTCCGATGAATGCCACTGGCATCGACCTTCGTAGTGGTCAGCTGACCAACATCCCCACCCCGCAAGCACAACTGTCTGATGTCAGCTTTGTACCAACGGTACTGATTCCGCAGCAGACGGGCGATAATAATGACAAGCTTGATGTCAGCCTACTCGATGACTTTATCAAAGATGTCTCACCCAACGCTCGTCATTACCCACCCAACTTCCCTAACCGCTCACAGCGTCACTACACCCGCGAAAAAATCAAGGTGTTGGCAGAGTGGATTGAGCCTTATGCCAAAGCGCCAAACGCGTCTTATGATGTACTGATGCGGGCAGCGAAGCTCAATGGCATGGGCCGCAACCTAGACTTGGGCTCGGACTATACTATCCGCGGTGGGCAGTATGTGGATCGCGCCATCAAAATTCAGCCAGACAGCGGCGAAGCCAACTTCTTGTATGGCATGATGCTCTCAGAAGGTGGCGGGTTTAAAGAAGGTCAAAAGTACTTAGACCGTGCCGTCTCGTTGGGCTACACCGAAGCAGAGCAAAGCTTGGCACAATCAGACCTTCTTAGCGATCGCCGTGACAAAGCCTTGGAGCGTCTGCGTCGCCTCGAAAGTCAGAACCCCGACAACGACATTATTCCTCAGCAAATCAAACTTATCGAAGAAGGTAAGTTTTATATCTGGGATATTCCTGCCCCTGACATCAATGTCAAACCAAGCGTCTAATCTGCTGTACATCAGCCTGTTTGACCGATAGCCCCTATAGCGCCTTCATTTTCTCACTAAAAATGAAGGCGTTTTTTTGCTGGATAATAAATAGTCTAATCACAAAAGTTACGCTACACTTATCTGCACGCCTGCCGGCACTCCTTCGCCTTTTTGATACTCGTTTTTGGGATTGACTTATGACGCCGTTTAGACTTATTAAACCGATGATGCACACCAACCAAAAAATGCGGTCGACGACCCTAGCAGTCTTACTTGCCGCAGTAGCGCTACTGCCTGCCTGCAGCACGGTTTCTGTCAACAAACAAACCTCCGCAAAGACCATCACCGACCAGCGCGGCAATATCGTCACTGACAAAAAACTGAGTAGTGACACCGCCTCAGCGCTGCTATCTGCAGGGCTAAACGAGCAAGCCTGTATGCAGCGGTTTGATCTGTGCTTGACGCAGCTGACCGATAGCATACTAAACAAACACTACCGCCCTGCTTTAGCGATTTTTGCCGAGCTGCACTATGCCAAAGCCCGTCAGCTGGCACGCTCGCAAGCTTGCCGCGACGCCTTGTCTCGTCCGCCGCTTGATCCCTACTATGCCAATGCGCCGCTAAGTGCAGAAGACGCCAAAGCCCAGCAACAAAACACCAGTCGCTGTCTCAATGACTATCAAGAGCGGCTATTTGATGCAGTAAAATCGAGCTACACCTATTTATTTTATGACGCGCTCGTACACGATTTTGAGGGAGCGGATAAGGCCAGCGGACAGTCACAGCAACAAAACCGTATTCCCAATGATACGGATATCCAGACCCAAGACATATATAACGCGGCCAGCAACGATATCATCACTCAGCTGTACAAGTCCGCTGATGGCACGGACAAACTGATGGGCGAGGCACAGATAGAATACCTCCCCATCACCTCAAGCAAGCATGATAGCAGCGAGCAAGCAGCCATCGCCAATTCATCACCGCTCACAGGCAAACCCACTGACCAAATCAAAGTGATGAAAATAGCCGTCGATGACTATCAGCTTGGCGTCTATCTGCCAAACGAAACTAGCTACTTACAAAATGCGCACAAGCAAGCCTCAGCACTTGCTGACCTAGTCTCCACTTACGAGCTGCGTCTTACGGGACTAAACTCGATAAGTAAGCGGCCAGGTTTAGGTATTAGCTTCGTGGCGTCTCTCAATGACCGTTACACGACCACTATTCGCCAGCTGCTCGTCTCCTCTTTGTCAGGTAGATTGGCTCAAGACAATAGCACCGATAACGACGAAAGCATAAGCAATGAGGACCCGAGTAGCCGAATCTACCCTAGCGGTCATTTGCTGATGACCGGTTTGATTAAACCTGTAGGAGATAGCGTATTAGATGTACTCAGTAGCGAGCAACTCGATATTCATCTATATAACCCTTACCGCAGTGAGAGCACTACTATCTTAGGCGAAGACTATCCGCTGGCAGCGAATTTTTCGGCAGGTTATGGTATGTGGCTTGCAGAGAATCAACTAGACGGCGTCGGCTACTTAAACCTAATCACTCGTCAACAAAAAACCAATCTGCCCAAATTGTTTATGCTTGAGCCTTATGACCCTAACAAGCGGGTATTGATTATGCTGCACGGGTTAGCCTCGAGTCCTGCCACTTGGGTCAGTTTGACTAACGATATTTTGAATGATGATAAATTACGTGAGAATTATCAGGTTTGGCAGATATTTTATCCCACTAACTTGCCTATATTAGAGAACCGTTATCAAATCCAGCGCCTAATCAATAGCACTTATGCCCAAACCGATCCACAAGGACAGAACCGCGCCAGCAAAAACAGCGTGATTATCAGCCACAGCATGGGCGCTGTCATCGCCCGTATGATGTTATCAGACGACAATCTGGTCGACGATTTAGACCGCTTAGACGATCAAAACCTGCTCTCCAATAGCGAAAAGCGGCAAATTCGTGATGCTCTTAAAGCCTCATTTGGTGAGACCGAGCTCAAAGAGCGCTTTGAGCTCACAACCTTACCGCAAGTGGATACAGCGGTGTTTTTATCAGCGCCGTTTCGCGGCACCGATTATGCAGACCGCTGGTTTACCCGTGCGCTGCGCCGCATTGTGTATCTGCCCGTTGGGCTGGTCAAGACGGTCACAGACAATCTGGCGACCATTGCCACCCAAGGCGACTTGGCACAAAACCCACTTGGCGCTTTATACCTACAAAACGGTGCCAGCCAATTGAGTGACAAATCCTCATTTATCCAACTAACCAAAGATATCTCTATTAACGATCGTATTACCTATCACTCCATCATCGCCAATAACGATTCAGATATCACCAAAGGGCTGGCACAGATGCAGCCAGGCAATGCCAAAATCGACTTGTCACAAGCCATAAAAGACGAGAAAGACAGTACCGCCGACGCTGCTAACGATAAAGCATCGACACAGCCGCTGGTGGCCGCAGTCACCGTCGATAAAAACATCAGTCAAGCGTTGACTGAACGTCTATCAGACGGCATCGTACCTTATACCAGTGCGCACTTAGACGGTGCAGCTTCTGAGACCATTATAAATGGGGGTCATAGTATTCAGAGCAACCCCCAAACCATCTTGACGCTACGGCGGATCTTGCACAAGCAATTACAAGAATAACACTCGAGCCGTTGCCGCAGATAATGAGCAGCTGACTGTAAGGAAATGTAGAAGCGCTACAAACTGATAACATGTTGCAGATTTGCATCTCACTCGATGATAGACAGGCATAATAGCCGCCCTGATAGTAGTGCAGAAACTTTATCACAACTAATTGTTTTTACTGTTATTTTAAAGCAGTTATTTGTTTTTTTAGCACAAATACTCGTGACTACTAGGTAGGCCATCAGGGTGCTGCATCGCTTGCGTGTGTACCGAGGGAGGCGCATAATATATTGAAAGCACATAACAGTCATGTATTAATTTATAAGGATGTAAATTACTTAATTCAGCTAAACAGTCGTTAGCTTAGCCACCATGTATCATTTAGGTCGCGCGCTAATCCATACTGAAACACAATCTGCCTACTGCCTATATATAAATAAAGACAGTATGCAGACTGTTATTTGAGCGTTTGAGGGAAGCCTGCGCTATTCAGCTAACAGATAAGGGTAACCGTTTATGTTCGCTACGTTTATGATTGACCAGCTCGATGCGCTGATGCTGGCGCGTATCCAATTCGCTTTTGTTATCTCATTTCATATTGTTTTCCCCGCCTTTTCTATTGGTCTGGCCAGCTGGCTGACGGTGCTTGAGTTCCGTTGGTTAAAGACCGACGAGCCTATTTATGCTGAAGTCTATAAGCATTGGGTCAAAATATTTGCCGTGGTCTTTGGTATGGGGGTAGTCTCGGGCGTGGTGATGTCCTACCAGTTCGGTACCAACTGGGCGGTGTTTTCGGACAAGGCTGGTAACGTTTTAGGTCCCCTACTTGCCTATGAGGTATTGACCGCGTTTTTCTTAGAGGCGTCCTTTTTGGGGATTATGCTGTTTGGCTGGGGCCGCGTGAGTAAGCGGATGCACTTTGCTTCGACAGCCATTGTTGCCATCGGTACGCTAATTTCAGGATTTTGGATTTTGTCTGCCAACAGCTTTATGCAGACGCCGCAGGGCTTTATGCTGGGCGCGGATGGCATCTTATATCCTACCAACTGGTTTGAGATTATCTTTAACCCCTCCTTTCCTTACCGTTATGCCCATATGATGACGGCGGCGTTTTTGACCACCGCCTTTGTCGTTGGCGGTATCGGTGCTTACTATCTGCAGTCTAAAAAGCACAAAGAGCACCGTCAGCATGGCCGTGTCATGTTAGGTATGGCGATGATTATGGCGATATTTGTCGCGCCAGCACAGGTGTTGATTGGTGATGAGCACGGTCTTAACACCTTAGAGCATCAGCCAGCCAAAATCGCTGCTATGGAAGGTATCTGGGAAGATGAGCGCGGCGCGGCTCTGCGCTTGTTTGCGTTGCCTGATCAAGAAAACCAAACCAATAAGTACGAGGTAGCCATCCCTTATGTTTCAGGCTTGATTCTCACCCATTCGTTTGATGGTGAGGTTAAGGGTCTCAAAAACTGGGCACCTGAAGATCAGCCCCCTGTGGCTATTGTATTTTGGGCGTTTCGTATTATGGTCGGTATTGGCACGCTCATGGTGTTGGTCGGCTTATTTAGTCTGTATAAATACTTTAAAAAACAACAGTATGACCCCCAAAGTGTCTGGTTTCACCGTGCTTGGATGATGATGACGCCGCTTGGTTTTATCGCACTGCTGGCTGGTTGGTTTGTCACCGAAACAGGACGTCAGCCATGGACGGTATATGGCGTGATACGTACAGCTGAGAGTATGTCACCCCTCGCCGCTCAGCAAGTCGCCACGACACTGATTGGTTTTATTGTGCTTTATGTGTTTGTCTTTGGCGCAGGGAGTTTTTATATCTTGCGACTGATCGCGCAGGGACCAAAACCGTTTGAAGATCCCGCTGAGGACAACTTCTATGAGCACTCAGTCACAGAAAGTCAGGGACGGACACTAAGCGGTGATAGCAGTCCTGATCAAAGTACAAAAGAAAATATCGATACACCTGCTGATGATGTCGATGATGGAGGGTTACGCTAATGTTTAACTACGGTGATGTATTAGACTTACCTTTGATCTGGGGCGGCTTGATTGCCTTATCTGTCTTTATTTATGTGTTGCTTGATGGTTTTGATTTGGGCTGCGGGATTTTATTTCCTTTTGCAGGCTCAGACAAAAACCGTAGCCGCATGATGAACTCTATCGCGCCTTTTTGGGATGGCAACGAGACGTGGCTGGTACTGGGCGGTGGCGGTTTATTCGCAGCCTTCCCAGTCGCTTATGGCATTATCATGACAGGCTTGTATCTGCCGGTCATTTTTATGCTGTTTGGCCTGATCATGCGCGGCGTGGCGTTTGAGTTTCGTTTTAAAGCCTCCTCACGTCGTCACGTATGGGACAGTTTTTTCTTCATCGGTTCCGTGGTGGCGACTTTTTGCCAAGGGCTGATGTTGGGCGCGTTGATACAAGGGATTGAGGCAAGCAATCGTCTCTATACGGGCGGGCCTTTTGATTGGTTCACACCTTTTTCTATCATTTGCGGTATTTCCATGATTATCGGCTATGCGCTACTTGGCTCTACGTGGCTCATTATCAAAACCGAGCACACTTTACAAGTATGGGCACGCAAGGTTTCAGGCTGGATGCTATTGGCACTGATCATCGCAATGGTCGTCGTCACAGGCTTTATGTATTTTTCTGATATCAAGGCGCTTGAGGGCTGGTTTAGCTTCCCAGGCTTGCTATATTTGGCACCCATGCCGATTATCGTGCTGCTCTTGTTCTTTTTGATGCGTAAAGATTTAAA
>Ga0098070_100345_pt1 | contig 11335 bp, 9 predicted proteins | sample 28_taG_FD_75063 | JGI IMG/M metagenome (GOLD analysis project Ga0098070, IMG submission 75063) | Marine viral communities from Cariaco Basin, Caribbean Sea - 28_WHOI_OMZ | ecosystem: Environmental > Aquatic > Marine > Oceanic | place: Caribbean Sea: Cariaco Basin | collected 2014-11-12
CGCCTATTTGACCCCCTGCACCCATTTTAAAAGGCGTGATTAATCTACCCAGCATCCCACCTTCGGGGTGAATCACGACCCCCGTTCTCACTAACACCACTTCGACGCCCATCTTGGTCGCTGAGATTGCGAGCTCCTCCCAACTATCACACAGTTGGTGGGCGAAATCCTCCTTAAAGGTCTGTGGGTTTGCCTGTTTTGAGTAGTGTTGACTACTTTCATCAAGAGGTTTATCGCCTTGAGCGCCATACCAGCCTATTGCTGAACCACTGATAAGCAGTTTAGGCTTTTGCTCAATACGATCTATATAGTCCAAAACTGACTGCGTGGGCTGTACTCTACTGTCAAACAATTCGCGCTTACGGGTTTCACTCCACCGTTTATCGGCGATGCCTGCACCGGCAAGGTTGATCACCACATCGAAACTAAGCGGTGTCTCGCTTAACTCCTCATAACTCATCATATTAATATAACTAGGATGTGATTGAGTGTTATCACGGCTCAGCCAAGTAATACTCACCTCGCCTCCCCGCTTTTCATATAGCCACTGACTCAGAGCACTACCTAAAAACCCTGATCCACCGCTGATTAAAATATCCATTTTATTATCCCTATTTATTAAGGTGATGAGCTATTAAGGTCTTGCGTTGTTGAGATTTTAAGCTGTCGAGGTCGTGCTTTACTTGATTGAGCTTGTGTATGCTCTAATGCATAAGGACTTGGCTGCTGTTAATTTTATCGAATGATATCGCCTGTTAAGCCTTCTCTAATCTGACTGGGTAACGTGTAACCCAAAGTATCACCCTGCAAATAGCCGATGTCCTCTTTAAAATAAGCATATGCCTGCTCAAAAGTGACCGCAGGTGCTTGCCCCGATGGATTACAGCTGGTAGAGACAATTAAACCATAAGGATTGCTGTCACTAACCATTTTCTTACAAAGTTGAGCAATCAACGGATGATTGATGACTCTGACAGCTATCGAGTTATGTTTACCCGTTATCCAATAGGGAATAACAGGGTCTTGCTGTGCTAGAGCCGTTAGCTCAGATTCAGACTTAGATTGAAGCTCAGATTTAGACAAAGGCAATGGCAAAAGCCAAGTATGCGCCTGTTGAGTGTCTCTGGATGCATCACCCTTATTTGATTGAGGCGCCCAACTGTCGATAATCTGCTGCTGACGCTGAACGGGTAACTGATCAATCAAGGGACGAACCCGATCAATATTATCAGTAACCACAATCATCCCTTTTTCAGCGGGTCTGTTTTTTATGGTGAGAATTTGATTAACGGCTTCCTCATTATAAGCATCACAGCCTATGCCCCAGACACTTTCTGTCGGATAGGCCAGCAGTTTACCTTGCTGCAACCACTGAGCGGCTTGCTCAATTTCAGTGGTAATATTTTGGGTGTTCAAGTTCATAGTTTACTGTTTCGGATAAATAGTCTATTGCTTTGGATAAATAAAAGCGTAGGGTGCTCTAGCTAACTTATAAAATAGAAAGGGGCATTACTAATTTGTCAGTCGTTGATACCGACCCCCAACTTGGGTAATCACCCCCAACAGTTCTAACTCCATTAGCTGACTCAAAAGACTGGGTGTATCCAACTTAGTTTTGATGATTAAGGCATCTAAATCTTGAAAGTCAAACTCAATATGAACCCATAAAGGCTGAAGGTGCTTTGAAATAGTAGCAGACTTTTTTTCTTTTAAAACAGGTTTAGCGTTATCATTTGACGCAAAGGCTGTAAACGAACTCTGATTAAATAAAGATAAGGTCTCAGACTTGTTTTTTTTATAATCAGACTGTCCATCTTTATTATTGGGTAAATCTATTCCTTCCTGCTTTAACTGTTCTTCATGTTTTGTAAAACTTCCAGGTGCTAATAACTGGCTGCACAGATCTTCAATAATTTGATCCGGATGATAGACCAAAGTAGCCCCTTCTCGAATGAGATGGTGACAACCTTCTGCATTACTATTGTCAATACTGCTCGGTAAAGCAAAGACCTGCTTACCCTGCTCTGAGGTCAACCGAGCGGTAATCAGTGAGCCACTTTTGATTGCTGCTTCGGTAACGATAGTGCCCAAACTTAGACCGGCCACAATACGATTGCGTCGTGGAAAGGTGTGTTTATTAGGTTTAATGCCAGGTAGAAGTTCGCTGATAATACAGCCACCTTCATTAATGATACGCTCAAACAGCGCCCGATGCGGAACAGGATAATAAACATCTATACCAGTTCCCATTACCCCAATAGTGCGTCCACACTGTTCTGAATTTTGTGCCAAAGCCCCTAAATGTGCTTGAGCATCCACCCCTTGTGCCAGCCCGCTGGTAATAATATATCCCGTTTTTGCTAGATATTGGGCCATATCAAAGGTAAGCTTTTGTGCTTTTTGAGTCGGTTTGCGACTGCCAACGATTGCTATTTGTGCAGCATTTAACAAACTTCCATTGCCACGATAGAACAATAAAGGCGGGGGATTAAACAGCTGCAATAACTGCTGAGGATAGTCACTGCCCTCTTGAAATAAAACCTGAAATTCATCGCCTGCTCTGCGCTTTTCAATATCGGCAATAAAAGCTTCATCATTCTCGGTACTGGCTTGCCTATGCCGAGCAATGTGCTTCGCATGAATACCCAATGTTGTCCATTTCGATTCACCTTGTTGTAACGCACTTTGAGCCGAACCAAAATGCTTTTTGAGTTTATAAAAAGCAGACAGTGAGGTATTAACCCGTTGCCATAAAATTAAGATAGCCCGTTGCTCAAGCGTAAAGGTAGAGCATTCATTTAATAGGGCACTATTCATGATGGTGACCAATTGACAACAGTATTGCTCATACTACTTACCTTAATAAAATTAAAAGATTAAATAATGGATGTGAATACATACTAACAAAACCGGTAGTTAATTATTAATATTATTAAATATTTTGATATTGTCTTTGCTATTTTACTTTACACTCTCTTTAATATTAGGTTTTATAGTTAGCTTACTCATGAACCAAAAAAAACCAGAGCGCTGTTATCAGCCACTCTGGTCAGTCTTGAATTATGCTATTTTAACTTCTAATTTGGCGTCTGATTTAGCATTTAATTTAACTATTAACGTAAAGATTCGTAATCAGATATCGCGTTCAATTCAGTTAAAAGCCTATTCTTGTTAGACAGGTGATACTACTGCTCTAATCTCATCGGCTACTAAGCTAGCATCATTATCTAATACCGTTACATGCTGCTCTAAGGACTCAATATCTTTAGTATGTTCTGGACGTTCGATGTCTATCTCACCCACTGCTTCAAAAATGGTTTCTGAGAATTTAACAGGCAGTGCGGTTTCGGCACAGACAATGACTTCACCCTCTTTTTGTAGCTCACGGGCTACTTTCACCCCATCAGCCGTGTGCGGATCGATTAGATCGTTATAGTTTTCATAGACTGATTTAATGGTATTAAGACGATCTTGATGCGTTGACTTGCCAGCAGCAAAACCATAACGGCTATTTACCGCGTCTAACACATCTGACAAGTCAAAGCCTTTGCCAGTTTTCACCCCATCAAATAGCTCATGAACACGGTTGCTGTCTTTTTCTAATAACAGATAAACAAAACGTTCAAAGTTGGACGCTTTAGAGATATCCATTGAAGGACTTGAAGTGACATAAGTCTTATCAGCTGGACGCGGCGTATAAACACCTTGGTTAAAGAAATCATTTAACACATCGTTTTCATTGGTGGCGACGATTAAGCGGTCGACAGGCAGTCCCATTTCACGGGCAATGTGACCAGCACAGATGTTACCAAAGTTACCCGAAGGTACGCAGAAGCTTATCTTTTGCTCATTATCATCCGTGACCGCAAAGTAAGCTTTAAAGTAATAAACGATTTGGGCTAAGATACGACCCCAGTTGATTGAGTTAACCGTACCTAGGCTATATTTGGCTTTAAAGTCTGCATCTTGTTGTAATGCTTTAACGATATCCTGGCAGTCATCAAACATGCCTTTAATGGCGATATTGTGAATGTTGGCATCGGTTAAGCTATACATTTGAGCACGTTGAAATTCACTCATTTTGCCATGTGGCGACATCATAAACACTTCGATGTTGTCTTTGCCGCGAAGCGCATATTCGGCCGCACTACCGGTATCACCACTAGTGGCACCAATAATGGTCAAACGTTTGCCTTTCTTCTTTAATACGTACTCAAATGCATTGCCCAAAAACTGCATGGCCACGTCTTTAAAAGCTAAAGTTGGACCATTAGACAAACCTAAAATATATAAGTCATCTTCTAATTGGCGTACCGGTACAATATCATCGCTACCAAACACTTCTTTGGTATAAGTACGATTGATAATATCTTTTAAATCAGCCTCGTCAATATCGGTGGCAAACAGACGCATAATTTCAAATGCTAGCTCTGGATAGCTGAGTTTACGCCACTTGTTTAGGGTAGCTGAATCAACTTGTGGATAGCTTTCTGGCAGCATTAAACCGCCGTCAGGGGCTAGACCCATTAACAACACATCGCTAAAGTCCATTCGCTCGGTTTGACCACGGGTACTGATATATTTCATGTCTTGTCCTGTCAAAGAATCATATAAAGTTGTAGTACAAAAAGAGTAGCATATTTTTAAGTATAAGCCATATCAAATAAACGGCTTATTGGTTTTTGAAATGATTTTAAACTTTAGTCTTGCAGTTAACTACACTTTCATCAGCTTGAAGAATCATCACCTGAAGCTACCAGTCACTCTACATAACTAATTTGTTAGTCATGTAATTTAATGCTATAAATAGTTTACTATGTCTGAGTTGTAATATTCAGTCTAGAGAGTCATTCAACCACTTAATAATTTATAAAAAGGAATAACACCATGGCAGATATTGAAATCGAAAAAGAACACAATTTAGAGTTTAGTAAAGCCCGTGAGCAAGCTAAAAAGTGGCTTGAAAGTTCTAAAGAAAAGTTTGGTCTTGATGCCACTTATGTGGAAGGCGAGAATGAAGATAATGTCACTATCAGCCGTAAAGGTATTGATGGTAAAGCCACTTTGGATGCCAATAAATTAAGATTTGAAGCGAAATTAGGCTTTTTAGCCAAACCGTTAAAAGGCAAGATCAAAGAAGTATTAGAGTCAGGGATAAGTAAGTATTTTAGCTAATCCGCTTAGAGTTAATTGGCTATAACTTGGTTACTATCGATGCTTGAAAGAACCCCATAAGTCGGACTCAACTTATGGGGTTTATTTCATTTTAAGTGGACACTTTTTTCAGCACTGCATAATAAAAACCATCGCCACCAGCAGCTGGGGTAGCTATTTGTTGCTCAGAATCCTGATCCACAGCAGTTGGCTCTAGTGATTCAGACAATTTGTATATCGGCAAACACTGACGTCCCACAGCTTGTTCGATACCCCAATTGGTCTGCTCGTCATCAAAAGCTACGGCCACCGCATCCTTATGACGTTTTAAAAACGCTTGCATCTGTTCTACGTTTTCTTGCTTTAATATTGAACAAGTAACGTATAAAAAATAGCCACCTACTTTTAGCTGCGGCCACAAGTTATCCAAAATTTGCTCTTGCAACTGTGCGGTATGTTGCACATCTTCCTCGGTACGCAGTAAAGTAATATCAGGATGACGTCGAATAACCCCTGTTGCAGTACAGGGCGCATCCAATAATATGGCATCAAATCCTGAATCAGAGTCTTTATCAGTTGGCTGAGCTTGCCAACTGGTGGCATCAACGCACTCGATATCCAGATGTAGTTTGCTATTCACGATAGGCGCTGGAAGCTGTAAACGCTCTAAGTTTTCAAAAATACGGGTAATACGTGGCGCTTCGTTATCAATAGCCGTTAGCTCAACCTTGCTAATATTAGTGGTGTCCGTATTTAACTCATCATCCTGTTTCACGTGAAACAATCCAGTTTGTTCTGATTCTTGCACGCCCAATAATTCAAGCCAATGTGCCAACTTACCGCCTGGTGCTGCACACGCATCTAATAAACGTACTTTCTCTTTTGGATTGGCAGTTACTGCCTTTTGCAATAACGCATTGATAATAGGTGCCGCCAATTGTGCATGCGCATCTTGCACACTGGCAATGCCCTCTTCAAATTCAGGCAAATGACTAACCGGCACGCTGTCAATCAGCTCTATTAATTGTTGTTTAATCTCAACCAACTCATCCGCAGTATCAGTTTTAATTGAAGTTTCGAGTGACACCAATTCTGCGGCTATTTCTGCTTCAGCCAACTGTGATAAATAACTTTCACTGTCACTTTGTAGAGGATTTACTCGCAAGAACATCGCCGCTGACTGACGCAAACTTTGGGTCAGCTCATTATAGTTTTCACGCCAATCTGCTTTTAGCTGCTGAGCTAGCCAGTTAGGTAAACTGTGGTTTTTGTTGGCTTTCTTACGGAACTTATTCGGGTTTTTGGCCACTTTACGTAAGATGGCATTGACCAAACCTGACGCACGCGCCAGATCAATATATTTCACCGCTTCTACCGTTTCATGAATCGCAGCATGATCAGCAACATTCAAATAAAGTAGTTGAGTAATACCAACTTGAATCGTGGTACGTACCTCAATCTCATCAATTGGATTATCAGACAAGCTATCAAGTAAACGTTCGGTCGCATACCAATGGCGTAAGGTCGTCAGCAATAAAGCATGGGCAAATCCCTTATCCTCTCCCTTTAAGCTGTTTAATAATGGGTCCAAAAGGCTACTAAGTGACTGTCCTTGCTGAATGGCTAACAAGGTGTTAATCACCGCAACACGGACGTTTTTGTTTTGGGTTTTGTTTTGGCTACTGCTATTTGGTTTGCTGCTCATTTAAATGAATGCCTAATAATGACTAAATATGGTTAATACAATTAGAGGTATTAAAGGTGATGGTGTCTATTTCTATGAAATCTGTTTATCTGTCTATAAAAGCTACTCAGCGGCAGCAACAAATTTATCGCCATCATCTAGCTGACTGCCATGACACACTTGCTCAGCAGTTACTGGCTTACTGCCTGCAAATTGCAATTGGGTTAAACGTAACGTCGTACCTTCGGCATTAGAATCGGTATTCGATTGACCACAAGCGACTAAAATGGCATTTTTACCAACACTTATTACCGTACCAGGTTCTACTACCGTAGTTTGTGAATGATTAACTGGCAATGCTGCCAATACTTTAACCCGTTTCGGCTCACCCTTACCTTCAGAATCGGCTAAAAAGGTATAAGCGCCTGGATACGGATGCATACCCCGTATCTGACGCTCAATCAATTCCGCCGATTGAGTCCAATCGATTTCACCCTCAGACTTACTTAGTTTCTCAGCATAATTAGCCAAGCTATCATCTTGCTTTTCAGCTTTGGCCTGATACCAAGGTAAATCTTTTAACACGGTAACGATGGCCTCAGCGCCCAGTTCTGCCATTTTGTCATGCAGACTGGCTGTGGTTTCATCAGCGGCGATATTATAAGCCACCTTATATAACATATCGCCCGTGTCCAGACCTTTGTCCATCTGCATGATAGTAATACCTGTTTGTTCATCACCGGCAAGTAACGCACGGTGAATGGGTGCTGCACCACGCCAACGAGGTAATAATGAGGCATGAATATTCAAGCAGCCATGCGTTGGTGTCTCTAACACCCCTATTGGTAAAATAAGACCGTAAGCCGCCACTACCATAATGTCTGGCTGATAATTCGCTAAGGTTTCACGAGCCGCTTGTCCCTCCTCCACCGACTTTTTAAAAGTGAGCGGCTGTTCAACGGGTAGATTGTGCTCAAGCGCCAATTGTTTTACTGGAGAGGCAGTGAGCTTTTGACCGCGACCTGCTTTGCGATCAGGTTGGGTGTACACAGCAATAATCTCGATGTTGAGCGCCTGTTGCTGCTCGATAAGTGCTTGCAAACTAATGGCGGCAAATTCTGGAGTACCCGCAAAAATAACACGCTGCTTGGTAAAAGACTGTTTTTCAATATTCATAGTTTTTATTCGTTATACAGTTTAGTGAAATAAGATGACAGCGGATAAAGTAAACCTAACTCTGCCCTTGTTTCATTATAGTGAAATTATGGTCTCCCTGCCATGAAACCTACTAAGGTCTATCAATTAACCTCGAAATCATAGTTAAAAAAATTTAAACCACTTTAAAAGTATCTCAGCCAGTAATCACATAAGCTATTATTTTTGTCAGCTGTACGTGATTTTAGACACTGCGCAAAATACCCTGTGCTTAGAACAGTCGACTCGGCTTGCTGCTATTTAACTCGCGCAACAAACTTAATTTTCAAAACAAAAAAGCCCTTCTAAAACTAAGAAGGGCTCAAATGACACAGACCAATTAACAACTGCTAAACTGCTTAATATAGGGTTACTGAATATAGAGTCACTGAATATATAGTCACTGCATACAGAATTACGGTCTTTATATTAAGTGAAATATTAGTCAAGCCTATTTACTCAGCAGCCACACTGGTCAGACGCTCAAGATAACGAGCAATTAAATCTACTTCGATATTTACTGGGCCACCTACTTTCCAGTGACGACCAATGTTGGTCACTTCTGCAGTATGCGGAATGATATTTAAACAAACAATATTGTCTTTAACCAAGTTGGTGGTCAAACTGATGCCATCGACAGTAATAGACCCTTTGGTAGCTGCATATTTTTTCAGTGCTTCAGGAATAGCAATCTCTATGTATATCGATCGAGCATCCTCTTTCATCAACTCGATTTTACCTACCCCATCTACATGGCCTGAAACCATATGACCGCCAAAACGCGTTGTCGGTAACATCGCTTTCTCGAGGTTAAGGGTATCGCCTTGTTGCCAGTTACCCATGGCTGTCTTAGCTAAAGTTTCACGTGAAACATCCACTGAATAGCCGTTATTACTCATTTCTACAACAGTAAGACAGATGCCATTGCTGGCGATTGAATCGCCTAATTTCACATCGCTAAAATCCAAATTGTCAGATTCAATGGCTAGACGTACATCTCCACCTAACTCAGTGATTGACTTTAAGGTTCCGGTACTTTCAATTATTCCTGTAAACATAAATACTCCACATAGTTAACTGCTATAAAAGCATATAAAAATTATTAGACATCTTCTAAATCAACCCCTATTAGCATCGAGTCAATCTGTGGATAACTTTAGCGAAATTACACACAGCATATCTCTTCAAAGTAGAATTAAAATAGTTATCCACAGCGAAATTAAAAAACCTGCTAAAGTTATTAACAACACTTAGTTCCACGTGAAACGCTTAATATACTTGGTTTTGGGTAGCACAACATTATAAATAGTTTCATGTGAAACCCAACTAATCCACAGTTTCATGTGAAACAATCAAATAAATTTTTATTTTATAAATTTTTTAATGACCGATTGTGGATAACTCTATACGTAATTACTGTAGGCTTCAAATGACACTAATAGGCTGACAGTACCTACAACCACACAGCTCATTAGATAGTTTGTAAGAATACTAAACAAATGTTCATTAATCTCTAGCTAGCATTTGCCACAAAATTAAGCTTAATATCGGTCCCTATTTGACTGCAGTGTGCCAATTTAAAGCGGCGTTGTGATGATAATCTATTAACAGTCATAGTTAGCATGGGCTGTGCTTCATGCCCCAACACACAAGGGGCTTGATAAACAATTAATTCATCTACCAACCCTGCTTCAATAAAGCTACCCGATACTTTAGAGCCTGCTTCAATTAGCACGTCATGAATATCATGCTCTACCACTAAGCTGTGCAACAGTGTTTTTAAATCATTATCAGCCCACAGCAGCGTCTGCTCATTTTGCAGTACCTTATAATCACTACCCTTTAAACGCTGACGTCGGTCCAATACCACCACTTTTGGCTGTGGTATCTGTTCAATATCGACACCCAATTGAGTGGAACGCACGTTTAAGCTCGGATTATCCTTAATAATGGTCTGACTACCCGTAATAATGGCACCGCTCAATGCCCTCAGCTGTTGTACATCTTCTCGGGCTGCTGACCCTGTAATCCATTTAGATTCTCCCGAGGCCATTGCTGTTCTACCATCTAAACTACTGGCTATCTTTAGGCGCACATAGGGCATTTGGGTACGCATTGACTTTAAAAAGCCTAAATTAAGCTGTTCAGCTTGTTCAGTACACACACCCACAGAGACTTTTATACCGGCATCTAGCAGCAATCGTACACCTCTACCCGCTACTTTGGGATTCGGATCTAGACCGGCAATCACTACTCTACTTACTTGAGCTTTGATTAAAGCCTCTGCACAAGGTGGGGTTTTTCCAGTATGGCTACAAGGTTCTAGGGTCACATAAGCAGTCGCTGCTGCAACCGATTGTGTAGCATTTCTTAAAGCAAAGACTTCTGCATGTGGTTGTCCTGCTTTAGGGTGAAACCCTGTACCTATAATTAAGCCATCCTTAACCAGAACACAACCTACTGCAGGATTAGGGCGGGTGGTATAAAGGCCTTTTTTAGCCGCTTCTATCGCCAGATTCATGTAGTAATAATCTTCGATTTGTGGCGTATCGATGCCTTCTATATTTGCGAAATAAGAGGCAGGGTTAGCAGTAGAAATAAGCGTTGGATTGGGGGAAGATAAAGAGTCAACATGCATAAGTAACGACCATTATTGTAAGTGGGCAATTTGAGGATAAAACATACCAATATGAATCAATAGACAAGAAAATAGCCACATAGAGACACGAAAATAGAGACAATACTCTATCCCGTTTATTTGCCCCATTATCGATTATTAACTGGCTAAAGCTTTTTTTTATTTGAAGTTTATTTATTGGAAACTTGTCTGTTAACTCTTTATATATTGAGTATAGGCTTATTGACTAAAAGCTTATTTATTATCTGAGGGCCTAATGTTTTGTAATTCTTGACGAAACGCCTCTATGTCTTGAAAGTCTCGATAGACACTGGCAAAACGCACATAAGCCACATCATCAAGCTCTTTTAGCTCACTCATGACTACCTCACCCAGGGCTTTACTACTGATTTCACGCTCTCCCAATTGACGAATACGCTTTTCAATACGGCTAATCATCGCCTCTTGCTCATCTAAGGTGACCGGGCGTTTTTGTAGGGGAAGCTGTATAGAGCGTCGAAGCTTCTGTGAGTCATAAGGCTCAATACGGTTATTGGATTTGATGATACGCGGCATCACCACTTCTACTACCTCAAAGGTGGTGAAACGCTCTTGGCACTGATTACACTGCCGGCGACGGCGAACCTGGGCGCCTTCTGCTGCCAGTCTTGAATCAATCACCTTAG
>Ga0098070_100346_pt1 | contig 11299 bp, 8 predicted proteins | sample 28_taG_FD_75063 | JGI IMG/M metagenome (GOLD analysis project Ga0098070, IMG submission 75063) | Marine viral communities from Cariaco Basin, Caribbean Sea - 28_WHOI_OMZ | ecosystem: Environmental > Aquatic > Marine > Oceanic | place: Caribbean Sea: Cariaco Basin | collected 2014-11-12
ATCGTCACGCCAGCGCCAGCCTTGCGGGTTGGCGTTGTTTTTTTCGATGGGAAAGCGTTTGGACAAGGCGTTTAGGTCGCGCTGTACGGTGCGCAGACTGATGTCAAACCCTGCAAGTTTGAGCTGCTCGTAAATGTGCGTCGTTCCCACCCAGCGATTGCGCTGTAACTGTGAGAGTACTTGCCACTGCCGCGCTGTGGTCGCCGCACCATGACGATTATTATGATGAGCCTCTGCAGCAGAGGCATCGGTGCTCGTGCGCTGCTCGTCTATTCGCTCATCTGTGTGGGTATGATGTACAGTCATTCAGAGATAACCTTTATGAAGTCGTAAATCAATGTCGCAATTGATATGGATATTTTAATGCTAGTATTTTAACGCTGGTATTTTAACGAGTTCGTCGCGGGTTATCATGGCAGAAAAGCAGCTTGACGTCTATCTTGACAGCTATGTTGTGTCTATCATTGATGAGCAGCGCATGATAAACGACGGTAGCAGGTCGTCAGCCCATGCTCTGATGCCTGTCACCATCAGGGCTGGGCGATATCAGACGACTCATCAGCTGTCGTGATATCCGCGCTTGAGTGGTCATTACCTTTTTCATCTTTCTCTTCTTGATGTTGACGTCTTTTTTTCTTGTCTTTTTTCTTTTTTGCCTTGCGCTTTTTTTGGCCAGTTTGCTTGGCGTCTTTATCCTCAATATCGTCATCGACGTTTTGGTTTTCGTCCCACAGCAGTAAGCGATTTAATACTTTGCCAAACAACGTGTCTTTACGATAGCGGCCTTTTTTATTCATGGTGTCGACAGGCAGTCCTGTCATCAGTGTCAACGCCTCACTTAAGCTCTGCACCCCGTAGATATGAAACTTACCAGCTTTGACTGCAGCGATGATGTCGTCGCGCAGCATCAGCTGCTGGACGTTGGCAACAGGGATGACCACGCCTTGCTGACCTGTCAGTTCTTGCTCGTGGCAAGCATCAAAAAATCCAGCGATTTTAGCGTTGATACCACCGACAGCTTGTACCTCACCTAATTGGTTCATGGAGCCAGTAATGGCTAAGGACTGATCGATTGGTACATCCGCTAAGGCTGAGAGCAGCGCGCAGCCTTCGCTGACTGTGGCGCTGTCGCCATCGATCTGCGCGTAGCTTTGCTCAAAAGCAAGTGAGGCACTAAAGTTAAGGGCGTGGTGTTGACTAAACAGCCCCCGCAAATAGCTGGTCATAATCAGCATGCCCTTAGCATGTAGACTACCGCCCAAATCCACATCGCGCTCGATATCGAGAATCTCACCTGCGCCGATGTTGGGTTGAATGACGGCGGTGAGGCGTGCTGGCATGCCAAACTCGCTATCGGCATAGCTGACTACAGTTAGGGCGTTGACTTGCCCGATCGCATGACCTTGGGTTTGAATGAGCTGCTGGCCGTTTTTTAGCTCATCCCAATATAAGTCGCGCAGATACCCTGAGCGCTCGTCCATATCGTCAATGGCTTGCATGACGTGATGGGCATCAACGATATACTGGCCATCTAAGCGCGCATGGCGATCAGACTCGTGCAGCAGTTTGATCAACAAGTCGCTGTGTAAGCTTAAGCGGTCTTGGTCTTCGGCTTGTAAGCTCAAATGCTCAAGCAGCGCCGCCTGTGCATTGCGATCGAATGGACAAAGGCTAGCATGATCGATGATATCAGCCATTTTTGCCACCAATGCCAACTCGTGCTCAGGGCTGCGCGTCACATCGTCGTGGAAGTCGGCACGCACCTTAAAGACGGCATCAAACTCAGGCTCAAGCTCCAAAAGCTCGTAATATAGGTCAGCTTCGCCCAGCAAGATCACCTTGACCTCAAGGTCAATGGGTGACGGCGCAAGTGATAAGCTACCCGTCAAAGTCAGCATTTGCTCAAGGCTAGAGAGTTTGATTTTGCGTGATTGCAGAGCGCGTTTGAGACCTTGCCAAGCATAAGGATGCTCAAGTAAATGACTGGCCTCCAACAACAGATAACCGCCATTGGCACGGTGTAGGGCGCCCGCTCGAATCATGCTGACGTCAGTGGTGACTGTGCCCAACTGGGTGATTTGCTCGACATGGCCCAATAGGTTTAGATGCGTCGGCAAATCCTCAAAGACCACAGGTGCACCACTGTCTGGCGCGTGACTGACGATGACATTGACCGCATAACGACTGGGAGTGGTGGCCAGCGCTGCTGTGACAAACTCTTCATCATCGCCATTGACGATGCGCTCGGCATGCGTGACCATATCTGCAGATACGGCTTTTAGGTAATCGACGACTTGTAGCTGAGCTGTAAACTGCTGATAAACTGGGGCAAATAACGGCTGTAGGGCACGGCGTGCAATGTCACGATGCAGTGCCTCGATGGCGTCATTGGCTTCGTCTTCTAATTGCTCTAGTGCGATGGTGAGCTGACTTAGGCGCTTTTGCATGTGGTTTTTTTGTACGAAGTTGTCGAGCTCGGCTTCGTACTCGTCATCGCCAGAGAGCACCTCGTCTTGCTTGCCACGACGATGCGCCGTCTCATTGGGCTTGGCTGCGGCGTACGGATTATCTGACCTAGGGCTGGTGGGAGTGTGCTCAGCGGTGGTGTCGGCGGCGAGCTGACTTGAATGGACAAACACCGCTTTATTATCAAACGAGCGAAACGTCAAAGCCAAGTCGTATTGCTTGCCTTCGGCATTGAGCACATCATAAGCCTGACTTTCTTTTTGATGGGTGGCATTTTTGATGGCTTCTATTTTGCTTTGGTATTGATCACTGCGAAAACGCTGACTGAGGCGTTTTTTGGCTTGCTGCCACAATTGACTCACCTGCTGCTGCAATATCTCTGCTTGTCCAGCAGGTAGGGATAATGCTTGCGGCGTACGAGGATCAGCGAAATTATGCACATAGACCCAGTCATCAGGCGTTGGCGCATCGGCAGCGATGCGAGTCAGTAAACGGCTGATGACCGTACGTTTGCCCAAACCGTTTTCGCCCGCGGCAAACACATGATAGCCACTGGCCTTGATGTCTAGGGCTGTTTGCAATGCTTTTAGCGCTCGCTGCTGGCCAAAGCCAACGTCCAAATCAGGGGCAGTTCGGGTGTCGCTTGGCAGTGCCGCAGGATCGCTGTAGCGCTTCAATTGCGCGGCGCTTAGGTGGCAGTGCTGCTTTACTTCTAAAAAACGTGGATGCAGCTGCGTTACCTTTTTTGCGTGTTTTGTCTGTTCTTTGGTGGTGTCTATTGCTGGGTCGGCCAGTTGAGTCGAGGGTGTTACCATATCATTAGTGTCTTGTTTGGTCGCGTTTTTGATGATTGGGAAGTGTTGCTATGAGGCGGTTTGATTATCGGTGTCTAGGATGCGGCCTTTAAAAATGAGCGATTGGTTTTTTAGCATATTTCATCATAAAGCTGCGGTCTTTGCTGCATATGATAGCAGTAAATACTCAGCGGTTTGCTATGATTAAAGAACAATAACGCCTCAAAGACTGCGCAGATAGTATAAGATGTCTCACATTGGGGCAATCTGCAACTATTCAATACGCGGAGTGCGTGATAAAATAAACGGTTCACATGTCAAAACTGGATAATGCGCCTTATGTCAGCTTCTGCCAAAAAAACCTCATCATCTACCAGCGTGAATCATGCCGCTATCGATCCGGCCGGATTTGTTAAACTTGGCACACAGCTGCCAGCACTGGCCGATACGTTGGCGCAAGCGATCAATGAGCTGGGTTTGTCTTTGAGTGAGACGCAGCAGCGCATGCTATTATTGTACTTAGATCAGCTTTTATTGTGGAATAAGGCGTATAATCTCACAGCCATTACTGATCCCAAAGAAGCACTGATCAAGCATGTGATTGATTGTTTGGCTATTATACCGCATTTGCCGTCAGGGTCACTGTTAGATATCGGTACAGGGGCAGGGCTGCCAGCCGTTATTATCGCGATTTGCCAGCCTGAGCGCGCTTGCACAGCCTTGGACAGCAATCAGAAAAAAATTCGCTTTATCAAACAAATCAGTAGTGAGCTTGGCCTGCATAATATGCAGCCTATTGCTTCTCGTATCGAGGCGCACGAGGCCAGTTATGAGGTGGTGACCTCGCGTGCTTTTGCCAGCCTGATTGATTTTGTCCACGTGGCACAGCCAAGACTGGCTGCAGAGGGACGATTGTGCGCGATGAAGGGCAAAGTGCCAAGCGATGAAGAGCTGCAAGTGCTCGAGCATGACTGGCGTATCGACACCATAAAGTTAACAGTGCCGCGTTTACATGATAGTCGTCATTTGATTGAATTGTCTGCTAAAAATGTCTAAGCTATGAGCCCGTGCGGTCGTGAAACATCGTTTACCTTGATATCCAAATAGCATATATTGATGAGTCTCAAGGTTGCAGGGTGTTGTGATTGCAAGCGTCAGTAAAAAAGAGAATAACCGTAATAGATCCTATTAAAATTGAGTGAGTGTATGGAAATCATAGCAATTGCCAATCAAAAAGGCGGCGTGGGTAAAACCACGACGGCGGTAAATTTGACCGCCAGCTTGGCTGCTAAGCGCAAGCGTGTCCTGCTGATTGACCTAGACCCACAAGGCAATGCGACCAGTGGTACAGGTGTCGATAAAAACGAGCTGTCCTTGACCATCGCTGATGTGCTGCTCGATGGCGTCTCGCTGGCTGATGCGATTGTCTCCAGTCCTGCTGGGTTTGACGTGATTGGTGCCAACCGAGATTTGGCAGGTATGGACATCACTTTGATGAACAAAACAGACAGTCATGAGCTGTTTAAAAATGCCATGGCGGCGCTGGTAGAGCAGCAAGCCGCTACCAACACACCGGCTTATGATTATGTGATTATCGATTGCGCGCCGAGTTTGAATTTATTGACAATCAATGCTTTGGTGGCAACTGACGGCGTGATTATTCCAATGCAATGCGAATACTATGCGCTAGAAGGGCTGGCCGACTTGTCGCAGACTATTGAGCGTTTAACTGAGCTCAATCCAAATCTCTATATACGCGGCGTCGTAAGAACCCTATATGATGCACGTAACACACTCGCACGCGATGTCTCAGCCGAGCTTGAGGCGCATTTTGGCGATATCATGTACAAAACCCATATCCCCAGAAACATTCGTCTGGCAGAAGCACCTGCTCATGGTCTGCCGGTGATTGCGTATGAGAGGTGGTCAAAAGGGTCACGCGCTTACCAAAAACTAGCCGCTGAAGTGATCAAGCAAAGCGCTTAAAAACGCGGCGTGGCCAGCGTTAGAGTAGATAAGCAGTAACTATCATATTTATAAGTAATGAGTAAGCCGCATTTGTAAAAAATGGGCTTTTATTTTAGTGTTAGAGGATAGGTAATCATGGCGAAAAAGAGAGGGTTGGCGGCCAATCGAGGCTTAGACGCCTTATTAGGGTCAATCAAAAAAGAAAAGCAAATTACCGCCTCTGCCTTGCAAGACGATATGGCTGCGCGTGGCAATGCTGCGCCCGTCGACACGTCAGATACCTCGCCATCAAACACGAACGCAAAAGCGCCTAGTGTCGCGACTCGCTCTGAGCGTACCGATGCTGCTAAAACCCAAACGCGCGCGCCTGATAGCAGTAGCCGAAAATCACGGGCTACAAACAAGGCAGCGGCCAAACCGCGTACCACAGGTACAGACAACAGTGCGCTTGAAGATCAAATCAGCTTGGTACAGATCGATGTCAAACGCCTGCAAGCGGGTAAATACCAGCCGCGCCGTGATATGAGTGAAACGGCGTTGGCAGAGTTGGCGTCGTCTATCGAGCAGCATGGCGTCATGCAGCCTATCGTGATTCGTCCACTACTGGCCAGTGAGGATAAGAGTGAGGATTTTGTCACGCACGAAATCATCGCAGGTGAGCGGCGCTGGCGTGCGGCCAAGATGGCAGGTAAGCCAGTCATTCCAGCGATTGAACGCGCTTTGTCTGATGAGCTGGCGATTGCGCTAGCATTGATTGAAAATATCCAGCGTGAAGACTTATCCGTGATTGAACAAGCCGCTGCACTGCAGCGCTTTCATACCGAGTTTGGTATGAGTCATGCGATGATCGCTGAGGTAGTCGGTAAGGCGCGTACCACTGTGTCAAACTTGCTGCGTCTCAACCAGCTGCATGATACGGTCAAAGATCATTTAGCCAACAATGCGCTTGATATGGGGCACGCGCGTACCCTGTTGGCGCTCTCTTCTGAGCAGCAGCCGATCATCGCCCAAAAGATCATCGATGGCGGCATGACGGTACGCGAAGCTGAGAAACTGGTAAAATCTATCCTCCAGCCTGCGCCAAAAGTCAGCCGTGCTGAGCAAGTGCAATCACGTGACGTCGAGCGTTTGACCCAGCGCCTGACAGATATGCTCGGCGCTGAAGTAAAGCTTAAGCACAAAAAAGACGGGCAGGGCAGTGTCGAGATATTTTTTCATAGTCAAGACCAGCTGGCCGCTTTGATCAAACAGATAGAAGCGCAGGCTTAACAAGCGCCATCTTTATAACAACTATTTAAAAAAACATAAAAGAGAAGCAATATGTGGGAGTTGGTAAAGGCAGGTGGTTGGTTGATGACGCCGATTGTATTGTGCTCAATTTTGGCATTGGTCATCATTATCGAGCGTAGTCATACCTTACAGTTTAACAAAATCGTTCCAAGCAGACTGCGTGAACAGCTAATCACACGCTTGCGTGAAAACGGTGATATCGGCCGCACTCAGCTGATGAACGTTAAAGAAAAAACCCCATTAGGCGATATTCTAGCGACAGGGCTGCTCTATCGCCAGTATGGGCTAGAATCGATGACCATGCACATGCAAAACCGTGCCAGTGTGCAAATCCATCAGTTAGAAAAAAACATCAACATGCTCGGCACCATCGGCGCGATTGCCCCACTGCTTGGGCTATTGGGTACTGTACTGGGTATTATTTCATCGTTTTTGGCAATTACTGATGGCGCGATGCAGGACCCGACGATGCTAGCCGCTGGGGTGTCACAAGCGCTGATAACCACAGCTGCAGGGATGATTGTGGCCATCCCTGCACTGGTGGCCTATCGCTATTTTCAGCGCCGTATCATTGATATCAATGCACAGTTTGAGACCCAAGCGGGCTTGATGATTCAAGAGCTATACGACTATCACCTGCTAGCAGGTAGTAACCTGGCGGATATGCGTCAGTTTCCTTCTGCTGCAGTAGAGGGCGCGGCAGACTCAGCGCCTGCTATGCATGGGGAGGTCAATGCTGAAGCAGCCATGACATCATAATCTGCGTCAGTAGTTATCAGTATTCTACGTTATCAGTATTCTACCAAGTGTGGTATTGAGTCAATTAAAGAGAATGGTATGCGCTTTAGAAAACCGACGGTCGAGCCCCTTGAAATCAATCTAACACCGATGATTGATTGTTTATTATTCCTAATCGTGTTTTTATTGCTGGCCACCTCGTTCAATCATTTTAGCCGTTTAAACATCATTCTCCCTGAGGCAGAAGGGGTGGCGCTGACAGAGCAGAACAATACCATCGAAGTGGCAGTGCAAGAAGATGGTAGCTACCTTGTCAATGGCATCACACTTGCGAGCAGCAATGAAGCGGAGCTGACCAGTATGCTTCAGCAAGAAGCCGGCAGCAATCGTGAGATGCTCTTTGTCATCGCGGCAGATGCCAATGCCACGCATCAATCAGTCGTGCGTGTGATGGATGTCGCTGGCAAAATGGGGTTTTTGAACCTAAATATCAGTACGGTTGTGCCGCTTGGCCAATCGTTACCGCAATAATATATGGCGTGCTCGATGCCGCACTTATCTGTAAAGCTGTAGTTCTGTGAAGCTGCAGCTCTTGAAGGCGCAGTATAGATGCAGTCCATTCATGTTATGACACCCAAATTGAGGCTTTTATGAGCCAAGCTTATTCATCAAATGCTACAAAACCGTCTGCAAAAAAACAGTCGGCTGCACCCTCAGGTACGCCGAAATACCAGACATTGCTGCGGCTGCTACGTTATCTTAAACCGTACTGGTGGGCGTTGCTGCTGACGGTTGTAGGGTTTGCGATCAATGCGGCAACCGAGATTTGGATTGCCAAACTACTGCAATACATCACTGATGCCATCAATCAAAATGACCAAAGTAAGCAAGATTTGTTTCCACTGCTTATTGTTGGTCTGTTCTTTGTTCGCGGTGTGGGTAGCTTTTTGGGTAACTATTACTCCGCATTGGTGTCGCGCAACTTGGTGTATGAGCTGCGTGTGGAGGTGTTTAATAAGCTGCTGCGTTTGCCGAGTGCGTTTTATTTGGTCAATCCGGCAGGCACTATCTCCTCAAAGCTGATATTTGACGTCGAGCAAGTCACCGCTGCCAGTACCGACTCGATGAAAACGGTGTTGCGAGATGGTTTGACTGTGATTGGTCTGATTGGATTTTTGTTCTATAGTAATTGGCGTTTGACCTTGATTTTGTTTGTGGTGTTGCCGCCCATATTATGGCTGATTCGCATCGCATCCAAGCGTTATCTCAAGTTGTCAAAAGGCATCCAAGAAACCATGGGGGATGTCAGCCATATCACCAATGAAGTCATCGGTGGCTATCAGGTGGTCAAAAACTACGGCGGTCAAGCTTACGAAGCCGAGCGTTTTGATAAAACCTCCAAAAAGAACCTGCGCCAAGGTATGAAGGTCGTCGTGACCAACAGTATCAATACCCCAGCGGTACAGCTGCTGATGGCCATGGCGATGTCGGTGGTGGTTTGGCTGGCCCTTAGACCATCGGTGATCGATAATATCTCTGCCGGTGAGTTTATCTCGTATATCGCCGCGGCAGGACTGCTCAGTAAGCCGGTTCGATCCCTGACCGATGTCAATCAAAAACTGCAAAAAGGCATTGCCGCGGGTGAGTCCATCTTTGCGCTACTTGATGAGCCAGAAGAAAAAGACACCGGCACGGTCAGCCCAGCGTTGTCTGGGGAGATATCTCTGGACAATATCAGTTTGGTGTATCCCGATTCGACCGTAGCGCTGCGCGACTTTACGCTGGATGTGCGAGCAGGGGAGACGGTAGCCTTGGTAGGGCGCAGCGGCGCTGGTAAGTCTTCATTGGTCAATTTGTTGACGCGTACCTTGCCGACCTCCTCGGGGCAGATTACCTTGGATGGACGGCCGATTGAGGATATCAAGCTTGAGAGTCTGCGTGCGCAGATTGCGATGGTCAATCAGCAGGTGGTGCTATTTAATACCACTGTTTTTAATAACATCGCTTATGGCAGTTTGGCCAATAAAAGCCAAGCAGAGGTAGAAAAAGCAGCCAAAGATGCGTTTGCTCATGATTTTATTATGAAGCTGCCAAATGGCTATCAAAGCGAAATCGGTGCTGAAGGTCTGCAGCTGTCAGGTGGTCAGCGTCAGCGTTTGTCTATCGCTCGGGCCCTGCTAAAAGATGCACCGATTCTTATACTAGATGAGGCGACCAGCGCGCTGGACAATGAGTCAGAGTACTATATCCAGCAGGCACTTGATAATGTTATGAAAGACCGGACGACATTGGTCATTGCTCATCGATTGACGACCATTGAGTCCGCCGATCGTATCGCAGTCTTGGATGGTGGTCAGCTTGTAGAGCTGGGCACCCATGATGAGCTGATGCAAAAGCAAGGTCATTATGCCCAGATGTATGCCCGCGATTTTGAGTAGCCGTCAGTGCGTATAAAGCTTCAAATCAACGAATAAGTGAGCAACCAGCCTTGAGTATTGAGACGACAGTGACGCGTGCATGGCAACGCAAAGCCGCTTGGCTATGGCTGCTGTTGCCTATTAGTTGGCTATATGGTCTCATCATCACGCTGCGTCGTCAGGCTTATCGATGGGGGGTGTTTGCCAGCTATCGGGCGCCCATACCTGTCATGGTCATCGGTAATATCAGTGTGGGCGGTAGCGGCAAGACGCCGCTGATTATTGAGTTGGTGAGCTATCTACAAGCGGTACATCGTATCAAGGTGGGGGTGATTAGTCGCGGCTATGGCGGCGATACCAGCCAGATGCCAGCGCTGGTCGATGCCAGCAGCACCCCTAGCGTGGTCGGCGATGAGCCGTGTTTGATCGTCAATATGACAGGCGCACCGATGGCAGTCAGTCCCAATCGGCAGCAAGCGATCACCACGTTATTGGCCGCTCATCCAGACTTGCAACTGATCATTGCTGATGATGGCTTGCAGCATTATGCACTGCAGCGTGATATAGAGTGGATCGTCGTGGACACCGCTCGCGGTTTTGGTAATAAGCAGCTACTACCGACAGGGTTTTTACGTGAGCCATTGTCTCGGCTTAAGGGTGCCACTGTTGTGTATCATGGCAAGCAACAGACAAGTCCAGCCGCCGAGCACGCAAGCAAGCAAAAGCAGCCGAACCAGCGCCTGCTTATGTATATGCAAGCGGACAGCATGCAGCCTTTATGGGCACCTGCATTGGCGAATACCCAAAAACCAAACGCTGCGAAGGCCGATATACAGACAAGTGAGCAGCAAGATCATCCGGCAGCGCCAAAGACAGGCAGTCAAGTACATGCAGTCAGCGGCATCGGCTATCCGCAGCGTTTTTTTGAGACGCTCACAGATTTAGGCTTTGAGGTTATCGCTCATCCTTATCCAGATCATTATGATTTTACTTTGGCGGAGCTGCTACAGTATCGTCAGCATCCTATTGTCGTTACCACAAAAGACGCTGTAAAAATCAAAGCATTACTCTCAAAAGCCATGGCTGATAATGCGCTAGATGATGACTACCAAGCGCTGGTGAGTAGGCTCTGGGTATTGCCAGTCACCGCCGTGCTCTCTGATGATTGCTACCGCTTATTGACAGAGCAATTACAGAGACTGGATATCGATATCAAGCCTCATCAGGCGCTAAAATAAACAAAAAAATAAAGCGGCTCTAAAAACAGTCATTATCAAAGATAGCCATTATCAAAAATATATAAGACGGTACGTCACATCAACCCTGCTAAGGAAGTAACCATGTCTAACATTGAGTCTGTCACTGACCCTGCTACTGCGTCTATGGCTGCTGCCAAAACTCACATTGTGATTCCTGCCCGTTTTAAGAGTACTCGATTACCCGGCAAGCCGTTGTTAGCTATTCATGGCAAACCTATGATTTTGTGGGTCGCTGAAAAGGCGCAAGCGGCGCATTTTGCTGATGACATGTGTATCGCAACTGATGATGAGCGCATTGCTCAGGTGTGTATGGACGCAGGGTTTGAGGTGGTGATGACCAGCCGCGAGCATGCTTCGGGTACAGATC
>Ga0098070_100348_pt1 | contig 11244 bp, 9 predicted proteins | sample 28_taG_FD_75063 | JGI IMG/M metagenome (GOLD analysis project Ga0098070, IMG submission 75063) | Marine viral communities from Cariaco Basin, Caribbean Sea - 28_WHOI_OMZ | ecosystem: Environmental > Aquatic > Marine > Oceanic | place: Caribbean Sea: Cariaco Basin | collected 2014-11-12
AAAGGTAACAACTTAGGTTGTTATGGGTCGCAAAGATTCCCCTACCATAACCGTTAGGTTTGGTGGTGGGAGTATGTCAAAAGCATCTTCTTAGCTCAATTGCGCAGAAGATGCTTTTTTTGTCAGTGAAAAATGTGGTAGTTTAAAATATAGCTATTAACCTGCAACAATCTTAACGGGTATACCCTCATCAACTTGATCAAATAGCCATAGTAAGTCTTCATTACGCATACGCACACAACCATGTGAAAGCGGTACACCCATAGGTTCTGAGTCCGGCGTACCATGAATATAAATATAGCGCTGATAAGTATCACAGCACCCCGCTCCATTCTCTCCCTTATTCAAACCCAACTCACAACCTGTTAACCACATAATACGGGTTAAAATCCAATCTCGATCGGGATATTCTAACCCAAGCTGCTCATTATAAATCTCACCCGTAGGCTGTCTGGCCACAAATACACTATTGATAGGCTTACCTGCTCCTATTTTTTCAGCAATACAGTGCTTACCTAAAGGCGTACAGCCACTGCCTTCTTGACTACCTATACCATTTTTTGCAGTGGAAATAGTAAAGCTATAGTTAGTCATATTGCCTTTTTCGTCAGGAACAAACAACCTTAGCGTCTGTTCAGCGATATTTATAACAATCTTAGGCGTGATTTTCTCAATTATTTTTAATTCGGTCATAGCATTTCAGCCTTAATTCTAATTATTACCATTTACATTAAATATTAATCAAGCCAGCTAACTGTGATGAAAGGTTGTAACTAAATTGAATCACCCTTATGATAACCACAAATAATTCATTGTAGTAGGTCTTATGACAGCTCTTTTACCCACCCGCGTGTCAGTATATGATTTCCTATTTGAAGATACGTTACCTATCGATGCCTTGTTTGCAGATATCGGCAATATTTCAATTCCTCAAGCCCGTTTATTAATCCAAAATGGCACACAAGCCATCACCAGTGCGCTTATGGCCTATAATCAAAAGCAAGGGCCTGAAGCCATACTGAAAAAATTATTGACGCGAAGTCTCATCAAAGACTTACGCAAATATAATGCCTTTAATTTCAAGACTATGTACACTGCTTATCAAAATGGTCACTCTATTAATGAGGCTTTATTTCGCTCAACTGAGGTGCAAAAACAGGTTTGTCAGAAACTTGCTCAGCAGACGAATTTGAATCCCAGCCAAGTCCGCGATTTATTAGGTGCTCTAAGCTTATTATGCTTAAGGGAAATTGCCATCTTAACAGATTATGCTCAGTTAAATGAGCAAGAAATAAATGACTGGTTTGCGTTGCAACCTCAGTTCTTTCAGCTTAAACGAGACATACCAGACGCTCAAGCTCTACAAAGCAACGGGGTTACAATGACTAGCCTAGCGCCTAGCTTTGATCCCTCTTGGCATCAAATTACAGGTTATCAACTCCCTTATCAACTCCCTACTATTGCTACCGCCTATAACTCGCAGCAAATGCCGCACTATGCTAGAGTGATTGGAAGAACGTCAAATAATACCTCTACAAGCAATAACTCTAAAAATAATAGCATCGCTGCTAATGGTCCGCTCATTGTTGATAACTCTAATAACAGTGATGTGCTAACTTTTGATTCAATGTCTAACATTACTCTGCCTTATCAACGCTGGCTCTTACAGCTGGCTAAAATTTCTGATATTTATCTCAGCCGCAGACGTTTAAAGGTTGCTCCAGAGCCGATACAGCCTCCTTCAAGACCTTTCGTTAACTTTGCGTTCTTAGATATTGAAAATGGTAGAAATAGTGATACACAAGTTGGAGATCACCAATCGGTTAAGACTGCAATCCCATTGTGGAAAAATCCAGTATTGATTTTACTGGTAATCGTCATTGGTGGACTTACTCTATTGGCTGTGGGTAAATACCAATATAAGAAATCACAAACGATACAACCCACGGTACATCAAGGAAAAATTCAGGTCTAAAAATAGACTGATGTTATAAAGGTTACTATTTTTTTAGTAAGTGTTTAGTGAGTTGGCTAATTACGCCGCTTTTACTGCTTATGCTTCACTTCTTCTTTATGCTCAAAAAAAGGTGCAAACTCTAAGAGCTTGCACCTAATAGTCCATATAAACACCAGACTTACAAAGCAGACAATTTACATTTAAAGTTGGTCAATGGCCATTTGGGTCAAAACACGACCTCGCGCTGTTCTTAACACATAACCTTGCTGAATCAGATAAGGCTCAATAACATCCTCTAAAGTGCCTCTGTCTTCTGCCATAGCTGCCGCTATAGCTTCTACGCCTGCAGGCCCACCATCAAATCTAGCATGTACCATCTCGATATAACGTCTGTCTAAATGGTCTAACCCTCTTCTATCTACGGCCAGCATATCCAAAGCGCTGTCGGCAATATCTGCTGTGACCTTGCCATTGGATTTTACTTCAGCATAATCACGGACACGGCGTAATAAACGGTTCGCAATACGCGGTGTGCCTCGAGAGCGTCTTGCCACTTCAACTGCACCTTCCGCTGTCATTTCTACATTCATTAATCGTGCAGAACGACTGACGATAGTGGTTAAGTCCTCAATATTATAAAACTCTAAACGCTGAACAATACCAAATCTATCTCGTAAAGGAGAGGTCAACAGTCCTGCACGTGTGGTAGCGGCGACCAAGGTAAAGGGAGGTAAGTCTAATTTAATAGAACGTGCTGCAGGACCTTCGCCAATCATAATATCGAGTTGGAAGTCTTCCATAGCCGGATATAAAATCTCTTCAATAACCGGACTTAAGCGGTGAATCTCATCAATAAATAATACATCACCTTCTTCAAGGTTGGTTAGCATAGCAGCCAAATCACCTGCTCGCTCCAATACTGGCCCTGAAGTTGAGCGTAAATTCCCGCCCATTTCTTTAGCAATAATATTGGCTAAAGTTGTTTTACCAAGTCCTGGAGGACCAAATATTAGAGTATGGTCTAATGCTTCATTTCTCCGTCGAGCAGCCTCAATGAATACTTCCATTTGTTCACGTACCACAGGCTGACCAATATATTCAGCCAGTGTTCCGGGACGAATATTATTGTCTACCGTATCGTCTTGACGCTCTAAAGGATTAATCAGTCTATTTTCCATAATCTATTACAAATAACCTTATGCTTATTAAAAAACTTGATAAAAAAAGAAGGGAATAAAGATGTTATATCACTATAAAATTGCAACTGAATCAAAAACAGACACGCAAAAAAATTACGCTAAAGCAGTGATTTATGATATTCATTATATATCATAACCACTACTTTAGCGTAAGCCTAAAAAGTTAGGAAATATTTTAGGGTTTTAATTACGCTGCTGCATGAAAGTGCTTTTTAAGAACTTCAAGACAACGGGTAATTTTTGCAGGTTGCTGTTCACGATCTAAAGTCACTGCATATAAAACGAAATGCGGCAATGAATACTCAGGAATAACTTCTACTAGCTCACCAGAAGCTAATTCTTTCTGAACATCAAGTGACATAACACGTACTAAACCATGACCTTCTTTGGCCAAAGTCGTTGCTAAGAACACATTATTAGTCTGAATTCTAGAGGGTACTTTAACGCGGTTCTTTTTACCAGTTTCGATACTGTTAAAATCTAACGTATTTGGATCTTTCATCAAATCGATACTAATTAACTGATGACTCACCAAATCTTTAGGCTTGGTTATCTTCTCATGCTGTCTTAAGTAATGTGGTGATGCTACCAACATTTGTTTTACTTCAGCAAGTGGATAAGTTGCCACTGAACTGTCTTTAATCTGCGGGCTCATACGAATAGCAATATCAGCACGCTCATCAATCATATCAATATAATGATTGTCAGCTAAGAAATGAATGCTTAAATCATCATGAGCAGACATCCAAGTTGATAATGCAGGAAGGATATGATTAACACCTAATTCAGGAGTAGTCGCAATTCTTAAACTGCCTGCTAATTCATCACGCAGTTGATTAACTTTGATACGTCCTTGATCTGCTGCAGTCACAACATCCTTCGCAGACTCATAGAAGCTAGCACCCGCTTCCGTTAAACTTAGCTTCCTAGTAGATCTGTGCAACAATACTACGCCTAGATCTTTTTCTAGTGATCTGATTTGTTGGCTTACAGCACTTGTGGTAATACCCAACTGTCGCGCTGCACCACTAAACGAACCATGGCCGACAACACTGGCGAATACCGCCATACCTCTTAAATTGTCTAACATCATTCTTAACACCTAACATATAAAGTAAGTGGCATAGTATAACTTATTTAAAAAGACAATTGTTGAGAAAATACGGACAAATGTTAAGTTTTTTCATTTTTTAAGTTTACTTTTTGTTAAAGCAAATTGTAGAAACTTTGCAGAACTTATAAACAATAGAAAAATGACTATTCTGTATCATCTAAAAGTCTCAAATGAGTAATTTCCCCTTTAGAATCATGGATTAACCTTTGCATAACAGGACTTTGAATAATCAGTTCCTTTGCAGAATCCTTGGCTTTAACTTCCCGTAATTTCTGTCTATTCTGTGGTAGTAAATCTTCATAATTGGAAGCCAGTAAAGTATCAACTTCAATCGATACTTCTGCCCCAAATTGGTCACCCAAATGATTGGCCAAATGATTGAAAATACTATGCATATTCTTAGTATCGAAGGCAACCTTGAATACACTTTTACCAGAAATTTGACCGGTCATTACTCCTTGTCTTGCCATAGCCAGTTGATCGTAAGCCAACGTGCCAGACTCCCTCGCAGTTTGTAACCAATAATCCCATTTTTCAGGAGTCCATTCACCTATCAACTCTACTGGAGCACACTTTAATAATGAGCGTGGGTCCTCTGCTGCAAATTTAGATATTTTTTCATTCTCAGCAGGATGATTCAGAGTCGAGGTAGATATTGACTGATCTTGATTAACATTGGTCTCGTTTAATTTTATTGACGATTGCTGTTCAGAAATTATACCGCTCGATTTCGCATCCTCTGACGGGATAGTGTCAGCCTTATTATGCGAAACAGGGGATTTTAATCCACTTTTAGTTTCAAATAAAGTATTTAATTCAAAATTAGAATGACTATCACTATTATTATTTTCCGTTTTTATAGAGTCTTTACCTTGAATGGTATTAACTTCTGCTTCAATAATAGTGTCTGGATGCACATTAGTACCTTGTACGGTAATAGACTGACGTTCAGAATCCGCTTGTGACGGAGTACTTATTTCTTTTTGATTAGGCATCTCTGTTTCAGGATCAATCTGAACATCAGAGGTGAGATCAGGTAATGCATTATCAAAACCATTGTCACTATCTTCTATGACTGAATCATTGTGCTCAATAGTACTTTCAGCGGGTTGTTGATCAAAAGTCAAAGTATTGGGCTGATTAGAATCTTCTACTGTCTCAATAAGATCGGTATCTTCTATAACATCATCTTGTAAATTAAAGTTTTCAGCTTCAGACTCAGGCTCATTTACCGATTGCAGTTCGGTTCCCATTTCACTTTCATTGTCGTTCCTCAATCCAGATTGAGGTTCAATTTCAGAACTAGAATTTTCCGATTGTGGCTGAAGATCTGATTGTGGCTGAGGAATAGAAACGGTATTGTCCGGCTGAGCTTGAGTAGGCATAGCAGTAGGCATTGGCACTTCATTTATTGCCAAAGGTCTAAACGCCAATAAGCGTAACAAACACATTTCAAGTGCCTGCAAGGGAGTATTGGCCAGTTTAATCTGCTCACGACCTTGGATAACAATCTGATAGTACAGTTGTAAAACATCAGGCCCAATAATACTTGCCAAACGTTTAATTTGATTCGCTTGCTTATCGTTAACATTTAAAGCGACATTTGGCAGTAATTGCAGCATCGCTATCTGATGCAATAATTCTGCTAGCCCATCAAACATGCTACCTGCATCTACCATTTGAGCACGCATTTGTTCAATATGAGCAGAGACTGCTTCGGTATTACCTTGATAAATATCCAATAACAAGCTAACCAAGTCTGCGCTATCAATCAGACCTAACATGTCATTAACCGTTTCATCGGTCAGTGTACCTTCACCAAAAGCAATGGCCTGATCGGTTAAAGATAAAGCATCACGTAGAGAACCTTTGGCAGCATTGGCCAATTGCCAAAGTGCAGGTTGAGTATAATTAACCCCTTCAAGGGTTAATAAATTTGCGAGATGCTCACTGATCGCTTGTTGAGGCAAAGGTCGTAATACAAACTGCAGACAACGACTAATGATAGTAATCGGTAGTTTTTGAGGATCAGTAGTGGCCAGCAAAAATTTAACGTGCGCTGGCGGCTCCTCTAATGTTTTTAATAACGCATTAAAACTATGCGTCGATAGCATATGTACTTCGTCAATTAGATAAACCTTGTATCGCCCTTGCGTCGGTGCATAAGCCACATTATCAATAAGCTCACGCGTGTCTTCAACTTTGGTGCGTGATGCTGCATCAATTTCAATCAAGTCAATATAGCGACCTTGATCAATTGCCATACAGCTACTACAAACGCCACACGGGGTACTGGTGACTCCCGTTTCACAGTTTAGACATTTTGATAAAATACGGGCGATTGTGGTTTTACCCACTCCGCGTGTCCCGGTAAATAGGTAAGCATGGTGTAACCTATTATGATCAATGGCGTTGATAAGCGCCTTAGACACGTGAGACTGCCCAACCAATTCATGGAAGTTTTTTGGGCGATATTTACGTGCTAGAACTTGATACTGCTGCGACATAATGGACAACCAAATCTATAGGGTAAATTTTAAAACTTGCAACAACTTACAGTAACGAAAAGCTAGGCACAAGACATCGATGACTTGTGCCTCTGATACTGGGTTTTATCAAGGTTGCTGCTACTTATTCAATATTGATGTCAAATAATTATCTAAAGCAACGATTACTTTAATTATTAAAGTGACAGGTGTAGGTTCAGTGACTTATCGCTTGGCTATTTATTAGCATTAGTTATCAGTACTGATTATTAACATCGATTATTGCTACTGATTATTAATATAGACTGCCAAGATAATGACTGCCTAATTTTGAAACATTGCCAAATTATTAATCGCTTATACGACAAAACCAGATTGATGGTAGATATCCATCATCACTGTGACATTACCTTGCCCATCATTATTAGACATATCGAAACCTAAAATAAAGTACTCTTTCATTACTGGATCTTGAAGCTCGGCATTAATCTCAGTCAATAATTGACGATAATTTTGCTGCAAGTAATCTTTTGAATACTGGGCATTTTCATCCAAGCCATAAACCACAATGACATAGTGTTGCCCAAAGTCATTATAAGAGTGTTGATGGCAAAGATAGCCATTTAAACACTCTTCTCTCGAACGATTTTCATAGGCCATCATCTCTTCAATGATACCTATTCGAGTATACATAGATTCTGCAACTAAGATTTTTACCTGATCAAGCGGAATCATATCTCCGGCATCATGCCGACGCTTAGTGGTTCCGTTCAATAACCTTTGAAAAATCATCGAATGAGATTGCAACTTTTGGGTCAGTTCAATCTGGTTTTGGGCTAACTGTGCATTGTCAGTATTATTATTGGTTGTGTTTATAAGGTTAGTTAGTCGAGTTTCAACTTTGGCCAATAGACCGATTTCTACCAGCTTCTGTTGTATCTCAATCGCTTTTTGATAAAAATCAGGGCTATTTAAAAAAGCTTGAGCCAGTTCAAACTCACCTTGAAAATCATCGATATTGACTACCTTAGACAAGTGATGGTCGAAATAGCTCAATAAATCACTTGGCGTTTGTAGCAACTGAACTGCCTTATAAAAGCTGTTTAGGCTAAATAACTGTAGGACTTTATTTTTATCAGCCAAATCAATAGGACAAGCTTCTTTAAAGAAAGTGCTTCCAAACTCATGATCGATTTGATAGCTATTACCTTCATGAACTAAGGTTAGTGACGTAAGACCTATATAGTGGATCTTATCTAAGTCCTGTTGCTCATTTGCTATTGGTAATTCAATCTCAGCCACGATCTGTTGGAAGCGATTATTGATATAAGTAGCCGCCTGCAGTCGTAAATCAGCAAGCATAGTTTTTGACACATTTGGACTGTCTACGGCTGCAATTTGCTCATGCGTCAGTACGTATAGCAATTGTTTGCCTACCCTAAACGCATAATCAAACTGACCTGAGCCCACTAATGGATCATCTTTTGCCAAATATATTGACAAGAAAGTACGATGGAACATAGCCAGCCAGTCAAATTCAGCCACTGAAGCCGGCTTTTGTACGTCTGGCTGTTTTTTGCTAGCGTCATCCACCTCAGGTGAAGACCCAACCTCGGACGGATTACTATCTATAGAATGAACACTGCTAGAGTTGTGACTCACATTATTATTCTGATTGCCATACCCTTCTCCTTGATTATTCAAGGAAACACTCTTTGATTTTTGGGCGGAGTAATTTGTCATACTGTCCCTTTAGATTAGCTGTGAAATTTTTCAAAAATAACAATTATTACTATACCGTTTTTTTAGTTATGTTGCACATAGGTTAAAGCATCTATAGTCCTTTTTAAATAAACATTCAATATTCTATTTTTCGATTGATACCGTTCTAACAGTACTGTACTAAAGACTAGTAGTATTAAAAGCATCATTAAAAGTAGCATTAAAAAAATATAGGACTGCACTTATTGGCAGTCCTATAAAATGTGACAACATAAATTAAAACTGGTTTTTAACCTATGTTTTAATCTAGTTTTTAATACGCATGTGAGGGAACAAAATCACATCACGAATACTGGCTGCATCAGTGAATAACATCACTAGACGGTCAATACCAATACCTTCACCTGCCGTTGGCGGCAAGCCATAAGATAAAGCTTCAATATAATCAGCATCAAAATGCATGGCTTCATCATCACCCGCATCTTTTTCAGCCACTTGGTTATGGAAACGTTCAGCCTGGTCCGCAGGGTCATTAAGCTCACTAAAACCATTGGCAATTTCACGGCCACCTATAAATAACTCGAAACGGTCAGTAATTTCTGGGTTCTCATCGTTACGACGAGCAAGTGGAGAAGTTTCTGCAGGATACTCAGTAATGAAAGTTGGCTGACGTAGTTTATGCTCAGCGGTTTCTTCAAAGATGATGGTCTGAAGTTTACCGATACCAAAGCCATCTTTAACTTGCTGCTTTAAAACATTTTGAGCATAATCCGCTAAATAGTCACGGTCATCAATTTTGCTCATATCAAAGTTGTCGGCATATTGAGCAATAGCATCTTTCATGCTTAAACGTGCAAAAGGCGCTTTAAAGCTGATGGTCTCATCTTGATAAGTAAGCTCAGTTGTGCCTAAGATGTCGGTCGCCAATTCATTGAACAGACGCTCAGTTAGGTCCATCAAGTCTTTATAATCCGCATAAGCTTGATAGAATTCAATCATCGTGAATTCTGGGTTATGACGGGTAGAAACCCCTTCATTACGGAAGCTACGGTTAATTTCAAACACACGCTCAAAGCCACCTACTACCAAACGTTTCAAATATAACTCTGGGGCAATACGCAAATAAAGTGGCATATCTAAAGCATTGTGATGGGTAATAAATGGACGTGCCACTGCCCCACCTGGAATAGGATGCATCATTGGCGTTTCTACTTCCATAAAACGCTCATTCAGCATAAATTTACGAATACCGCTGATTACTTTACTGCGAATTAGGAAAGTATTACGACTGTCTTCATTGGTCATTAAGTCTAAATGACGGTTACGATAGCGAGCTTCAGTATCTGCTAGGCCATGGAATTTATTAGGCATAGGACGTAAAGATTTTGTTAGTAAGGTAATTTCCTCGATATGAACGTATAAATCACCTTTACCAGAGCGTCCAATATATCCCGAAACACCAACGATATCACCTAAGTCTAAAGACTTAATTAACGCTAATGTCTCTTCAGTTAATTCTTTGCGAGCCACATACAGCTGAATACGACCTGTCATGTCTTGAATAACAATAAAGGCCCCACGGTTAAGCATGACGCGACCTGCAACATTAACCTGAGTTTTGTCACCATTCGCCGCTTTTTCTTCAATTTCTTCTTTACTAATACCTTCAAACTGCTTTTGTAAATCTTCCGCATAATCAGTACGTTTGAACTTATTCGGATAAGCAATTTTACCCGAGGCAGTAATCTCATCAAGCTTAGCTTGGCGCTGAGCGATAAGGTCATTAGTTTCATCGATTGATGGGGCTTGATCTTGATTATTTTGATTAGACATAAGACTCTCAAATTATTTATGGTAAAGATTTATTATAAAGCGGTGGCGACTAAAGCAGTCCGTTATTCTCCGCTGACACTGGCCATTAAGTCTGCCTGATGCTCACGGGTTAAAGCATCTAATAGCTCATCCAAATCACCTTCCATAATAGCATCCAACTTATACAAAGTTAGGTTAATACGGTGATCTGTCATACGACCTTGGGGGAAGTTATAAGTACGGATACGCTCACTACGGTCTCCGCTACCCACTAAGTTACGGCGCAGCGCATCAGCAGTATCGACCTGCTCTTGTACTTTCGCTTGTTGAATACGCGCAATAAGCATTTGCATCGCTTTGGCGCGGTTTTTGTGTTGGCTACGTTCTTGCTGACACTCAGCAACCACCCCAGTAGGAATGTGGGTTAAACGAACCGCAGAATCCGTGGTGTTAACGTGCTGACCACCGGCACCGCTTGAGCGAAAAGTATCCATACGAATATCTGCTGGATTTAACTCTACCGTATCATCGATTTTAACTTCTGGCATGACTGCAACAGTACATGCTGAGGTATGTACTCGGCCCTGACTTTCTGTTTCTGGAACACGCTGTACTCGGTGGGCACCAGACTCAAACTTCAAACGACCGTATACATCATTACCTGAGACCCGAGTAATGATTTCTTTATAGCCCCCATGCTCGCCTTCGTTGGCGGACAATACTTCGATAGTCCAACCTTGAGATGATGCATAACGCTCATACATACGGAACAAATCGCCTGAGAAAATAGCCGCTTCATCACCGCCTGTACCTGCACGAATCTCTAAGAAGGCAGGCACCTTATCATTAGGATCCTTTGGCAGCATCATCACGTTGAGCTCTTCTTCCATCGCTGCAATATCGTCTGCGGCAGAATCGATCTCTTCTTGCAACATCGCCTTCATTTCAGGGTCT
>Ga0098070_100349_pt1 | contig 11233 bp, 9 predicted proteins | sample 28_taG_FD_75063 | JGI IMG/M metagenome (GOLD analysis project Ga0098070, IMG submission 75063) | Marine viral communities from Cariaco Basin, Caribbean Sea - 28_WHOI_OMZ | ecosystem: Environmental > Aquatic > Marine > Oceanic | place: Caribbean Sea: Cariaco Basin | collected 2014-11-12
ACGACCATGCGACGGCTGGTCGGGCTGGCTCCGGAGGAGACTGCACCGCCAGCGGCACGTCGCAGGGAGAGGCGGCGTTTCAGCTCGGGGAGGGCGGCTGCGCGCAGCCGAACGAGTAGGGCGCGGTCCTGACCAAAGGGCAGGAGGGGCCCAGATCATCAAGACTGGTCATCATGGAAAAACTTGCATCCGCAGTCTCTATGCCCATTGGCGGCAACTCTCAAAATGCAAAGCCCCAACCTTCTTATCCTCTCAGGTCACGATAGCGGACATGGTGTATCTGCTGAGCACTCAGCTTCAAGGGCATTGAGAGCGACTAAGGTCGCATCTCACGAACCTTGAACTGAAGGAGAGACGGCCATGAAACGCTTTGTTGGTTTGGATGTATCGCAGGAGAGCTGCGCGATTTGCATCCTGGAGGACGACGGCAAGAAGCTGTTTGAGGGCGACTGCGCCACTGACCCAGACACCATCCTCGAGATGGTCTTTGCGAAAGCAGGGGCTGTTGCTCGTATTGTCCACGAGTCTGGGCCGCTCTCGATCTGGTTGTCGCGGGAGCTGGGCAAACGCGATGCGCCAGTGGTTTGCATTGATGCCAGGGCGGCGAACAAGGCGCTGTCGGCTCGGATGAACAAGTCTGACCGGTCGGACGCCGAAGCTCTGGCCCAACTGGCCCGCACGGGCTGGTACCGCGAGGTGCATATCAAGAGCGAGGAGAGCGACCGCTTGCGCCTGTTGCTGTCGGCGCGCGAGAGGCTGATCAAGATCCGCATGGACATCGAGGCCCAGGCGCGCGGCATCCTGAAGACCTTCGGCATCCGTCTCGGCCCGGTGCGGGCTGGCAGATGCCGCCGTGACTCCCGCGACCAACTCGCCGAGGTCGTGTCGGGCGATCCGATCCTGGAGGTTGTCTTCGCGTCACTCATCACTGTGCATGAAACCGTCTGCCAGGAAGCAACCGGTCTGGATGCTGAGATCCAAGCCTTCGCAAAGGACAGCCCGCTGGCGCGCCGATTGACAAGTGTTCCGGGGGTCGGCCCTATCGTGGCGCTCAGCTTCATCGCGACCATCGATGACGCGACCCGCTTTCGTAGGGCGGTCGACGTCGGCGCCTATCTCGGCCTGACCCCGAGACGCTACCAATCGGGCGAGACCGACTGGTCTGGCCGCATCTCCAAGCGCGGCGACAGCGGCATGCGCAAACTGCTCTACGAGGCCGCCAACATCCTGATCCAGCGCGTGGCCAAGTTTAGCCCTCTGAAAGCCTGGGCGATGCGGCTCGTGCAACGGAAGGGACTGAAGAAGGCGACCGTGGCGACCGCCAGGAAGCTAGCCGTGATCCTGACGCGGCTCTGGCGTGACGGAACCGAATTTGCCTGGACGCAGGAGGCCCTACCCACATGATGTGAACACCCGAGATCCGCGACCCGCGGAACCAGGTCCCATTGGGACGGAGGCCGGATGACCTCGCTGTTGAATGTCGATGCGCCTGAAGCAAGGCGACCTCGCAGCGGACCTTTTGGAGGCATCCCGTCACCGACGCCATTATGGGGCGGCACGACCGACCCCGGAGAGAACCATGAGCCCGATGAGACCTAAATCCACCCTTGAAACCGAGACCGCAGATAGAGAACATTCGAGCGCTACTTACCCCGCAAATTCATGCGAAACGTTTTCTCGATTCGGCTCACATCAGAATGCTCGACACCCGCCCGTTCAGCGAACTCCTGCCACTGCGCGACCGCGCCCACGACGTCCTCAATAGCTTGGTTCGCCCTGTTGGATTTCAGCCCCACGTTCGAAGCAAAAACCATGAGGTCGCCATGAGTGAAATCGTTTCGCTTTCCGGCCATGCTCATTTGATGGTCGCGCGTCCATGAGCCAGAGGGATTGTAGGAATAGGCCATGTCATAGGCTGGGGACAGTCGCCAAGTGCCGGACCGGCCCATGAGGAAGGAGATGTTCTTGACGTGGTCATCTTGGTTGCGAGCGACAACGTTGAAGACAGCGCGCTTGTATTGTTGCTCCACCACATCCATTCCGAGCCCAAGATCCCTGATCGTCATGATGGCCTGCTCGTAGGAATAAGAGGCCGGGTCATTGAAGTCGAAATGCTGCATCGCGCCGAGCGATTGCATGTGGACCTTGCGCCCTCGTTCATCCCGGTCGAACCGACGCGTCATGAAATGGCTTCGTCCGCCTTCATGGTGAAGCCTGCATTCCGACATATCGATGCCCGCCGCCGTCGCCATCAGGTAATATGCGTACTCGATTTTTCCGAAGCCTTGGGGATCGGCAAGCTCCCTATCTCGATTGTTGGACACGCCGTCGAACTTCAAGAGCCAGTGCTCATATCCCTCGTCGACTTTAACTTGCCCTGACCTGAACTCCCCGGTGTCTCTGTTCCAGGCAAGCACTGCCTTCGCGCGCGCGCCACCCGCCGAAGTCCCGACGCTCAAAATATCTTCCAGCGCCCCTGCGTCATCCTCGCCTCCGAGCCTGCCGGCAAGGTTCTCGCGCTCGCTTAAGACCCTGTTGGCCAGGTCCACCAACTGGGCCACTTCCAGCTTTTTGGGCCGGGTCGCCTTGCGGACCGTTGGCTCGAACTCCAGTGCCCCGATTCCGCGGTTACCGATGTAGCAAAGTCGATCTACTGGGCTGAACCGGCCCGCGCTTCGCCCCGTTTCTGCGAGCCATGCATCAATCAACCTGTTGCCGAACTTGTCTGGCAACGCGTCGGCCAACATGCCGGGTAGCCCTTTGAACGTTTCCTTCGGAAGAGCAGGAAACTCGTAGGGGGCTTCCCGTACTGGCATTTTCAAAGGCGCGACCTCAATACCCGCGCCGACAAAGGCCGGATCGTATTGAAAGATGCCGAGTGCGCGTGCTTCATCCCAACTTACGGCACCGATGCGCCGGCCCCACAATACTACGCTCGCGTCAGTCATCTACTTCGTCACCCCAGGTCCATGATGATTTTTTGGGTTGTTCCGATGCAGGACTCGCTCTCCTGCGTTCCTTCCCCTTCTGTGAGACGCGTTCAATTGGCCTGATGTCTCCCTCTGGTAACACAGAGAGTATCGCATGCTCCAAATCGAGCGCAGCGGCGACGCGAAGAAAGGTGTCCAGTGTGGAAGGATCCCCAGCCTCAAGGCGACGCAGGGTGCGCACTCCGATGCCCGCCTTCTCGGCGAGGTCAGTTTGGGTTACGTTGCGCGCGAGGCGCAGACGCGCAAGACGCTGCCCGATTTCATGTTCGATTTGTTGTGACGTCGCCATTGCTTCTCTAAAGGCCAAACGTTGCCGATTAAGCTAGTTAACTTGCCGTAGTCGGTCACATATGGCCCTTTGTAGATTACTTTGTCAACAGGTCTCAAGTGGCCTCTTGTGGCGCAAGATTGTCATCAAGCGGCCGCATACGGCCTTTTAATGACGATTTCCGAACTCGCACAGGTGAGTTGTTGGGGAATGGACCCAAGCGAACCCGAGGCCTCTCCGGCGGAAGCCGCGAACCGCATCGAGGTTCCTCCAGCTCCTTTAGGCAAGCTCCACATGCCCATAGCAGGTGTGATGGCAGCACCGGAAGGCCCGAGTTCAATGCATCAACGCTTCACGGCAGCTCAGAAGCCCATTGCACCCAACTTATCCGTTGTGTACTTGGCCACAACATAAAAGTTGGGTATATTGAGGCATGACCATGAACGGAATCACCCTGAACGAAAAGGAAGCACGGGAAGCGCGCGCGCGGATTTCTCGTCTCTCCGAGGCACTTAACTCGGAGCACGCGATGGAGCCGGTCGTGGCCGGTCTGCCGCCTGAGGTGGTTTCTCAAGTCTCGCGAATGATGAAGGCCGAACGCGAGCGCCTGACCCAAGCAGTCGAGGCTTATGAAGTGGCCAAGGAAACACAAAGGCCCACAGCACTAAAGGCCCTTGTAAACCAAGAGCCAGGTTTGATGCTGATCGTCGCTAGGATAGCCAACGGTTACTCCCAGAAGGATCTAGCATGGCGCCTCGGAGTGAAAGAACAGCAGGTCCAGCGCTGGGAAGCAGAGCGATACGGACAGATTAGCCTCAAGAACTATAACCGCGTCGCGGCGCTGCTCGGCGTACGCCTGAGTGCGGACATGCCCGACCAACCTGCCTTCCGTGGGCTGGACAAAGTGATTGACGGGGTCTCGAAGTCCGAAATCAAGAAAATCCTCAAACATGGGCGCGAGAACGGCTGGTTCGCCGAAGATTTCACCGAGGCGGAACTTCGCCGCTACATCGCTGAGAACCGGATCGATTTTGGAAGTCCTGGGCTTCTTCGAACTGGCCTAAACGTCGTGGATCACGCCGAGGACGTCTTGCTCCACGCCTGGCGCGCGAGGGTCACCGCGAGAGCTCGTGACGCTTTCGCGGACGTCGAGGACGTTCATGAGCCGCTTGAACTCAAGTGGATGCCCGGACTGGTCCGTCTGAGCAACGATCCCCGCGGGCCGCTCCGGGCGGTGGATGTGCTCGCCGACCGGGGGATCGTATTGATTGTGGAGCCACAGATCCCCGGCCTCAAGATCGATGGCGCGGCGTTCATCGTGGATGGGAGACCGGTCATCGGAATGACCGTCAGGACCGACACGGTGGACAACTTCTGGTTCACACTGATGCATGAGCTTGCCCACGTCACGCTTCACTTCTCCACCGGGCTGGCCGTAGGCTTCTACGATCAGACAGACCAAGAAACGTCGGTCGATGAACAGGAGGAAGAGGCCAACCGCTTCGCTTCCAACCTGCTCATCCCAGAAGAACGCTGGCGGCGCTCTACCGCCCGCATAGCGAAGTCAGCTTCTGTCATCGAGCGCTTCGCCAACGAATTGGGTATCCATCCGGCAATTGTGTTCGGACGGATACGCAAAGAACGGGGAGAGTGGTCCCTGTTCGCAAACAAGATCGGGAGGAACACCGTGAGAAAACTGTTTGTGGGCGAAGCCCAGAAAGGAAAGAGTGATGCTCCCATACTACCCGGCCCTCAGGGCTAAGCCCGGCGAGTTCGCGGCCTGCGGCTGGCTGGCCCCCCGTTATCAGGGGCACGTCTGCCCTCGCTTCGTGGTGCCGCCTCCCACCGAATCCGATCCCGAAAAGGGGCGCGTACCCACGCTAGACGAGATTGCCTACATGATGGGCGAGCGCCTCGGAAAGAGCTGGCCCCACCGGCGTGCGTTTCTTGACCCACAACTGGCAGCGGCGGCCCTCGGAGACGAGGGGGTGGCGACTCTCTTCCGCATCGCCACCGCGGTAAATTCCCGCCTGCTTCCGGTGCTGACGATCGCCGATCTGGCCAACCCGGCCCGTCAGGCGCTCGTTCGAGACGGGGACGTCAGGGCGGGCGTCTACATGGACTTCGAGGAAGTTGATCCCGCCGCTTTGGTCGAGGCGGTGGAGAAGGCGGGCGTCCGGCCTGAACAGTGTGTCCTCTTCGTGGACTTCACTGGCGCTCCCCTGGGCGCCGACTTCGCGCCTGCCATTGGCGAAATCTTCGATCAACTGGACGGCGCGGCGCGGTGGAGCAAAATCGTCTACCAAGCGTCAGCGTACCCGGATAAGCTTCCGGTCGGCGCCAACGACCAAACGTTGATCGCCAGAGCAGAGTGGACCACTTTCTTGGCGGCTCTCAAAGAGACTGGTGTCCAACCAAATCGACTGGCCTACGGCGACTTCGGCGCGGATTGCGGGCGAATGGTGTTCCCGAAGGGCAAGGGCGGTGGACGACCGAGGCCGCACCTTCGCTACACCGGTAAGACCCACACCTTGGTGATCAGAGGCAGCGACTCAGGAGCCTTCACGCCGACGATGCGCGAAGTCTGCAGGCAGATCGTCGAGAGCAAGGAGTACTGCGGCAGAGGCTTCTCCTCCGCAGACGACCGGATCTGGCGCAACGCGAAGGGGCTGACAGAAACCTGCGGCGACGCGACTAGCTGGCGGGAACTGAACACCGCGCATCACCTGGTCAGGATTGTTAGGGACCTGGGTGCCATGTCGGGCATCGAGTTCGAAGAGGATGCTGTCGCTGAGTACTCGGAGCAAGAAAGTTTGTTTTAGAGTTCGACCACGAAAATTACCTAGTCACGGATCACTGTTCCGTTTGGGAAGCTGCTTCTGCCTCTCGCTACGGGCGTCCGGTCTTTACTATTTTGAGTGAGGAAAAATGCATCTTTCACGGATTCTGATTGAGAATTTCCGGAACTTTTCAAAACTAGACGTAGCCCTCGATGGGAACGTCGTTGTGGTTGGCGAAAACAAGGTCGGCAAAAGCAACCTGATGCATGCCCTCCGGTTGCTGTTTGATCCCTCTCTGCCTGACAGCGCCCGTGAACTTGGCCTCGCCGATTTCTGGGACGGCCTTGGCGGCCCAGAAGAAGACGACAAGATAGTCATTGGTGTCGAAATCGAAGAATTTGACACTGACCTCGATATCCTAGCTCTGCTCACGGACTTCCGCCTCGACGACGACCCCGACACGGTCCGCCTGACCTACGAATGTCGCGCTCGACCGGGATTGGGCCGTGCGCCAACATCAGACAACGATCTGGAGTTCATTTGTTTCGGCGGCGAAAGCGAGACGAAACGTTTCGGCCATGACCTCCGCCGCCGCCTGACAATGGACCTGTTGCCAGCACTTCGTGACGCTGAAGGTGATCTCGCGGCGTGGCGCCGATCGCCTCTACGCCCGCTCATCGAGGAAGCCTTCGCCGACATCGACCAGGCAGATCTTGATGAGATTGGTGAAGCAATCGAGGAAGCCACCGAAAAATTGACGGCGTTCCCGAGTGTAGGGGATCTTGAGACAGACCTCGGTCAACTCTTTGCAGCCATGAGCGGCCCCAAGCAGGATGTCAAACCACGACTTGGCTTTGGCGGCACCGATGTCACACGCCTTTTTCGTAACATAAGGCTGCTGATCGATGACGGCAGGCGGTCCATCAATGACGCAAGCCTCGGCTCGGCCAACATCATGTTCCTGAGCCTCAAGATGCTGGAACTGAGCAGGCTGATTGCGGAGAACCATCGCGATCATACGCTATTGGCGATCGAAGAACCTGAAGCCCACCTTCACCCGCATCTACAACGATCAGTTTATCGCCACCTTTTTCAGTCAGTTGATAATCATGATCAGCAGAAGCAGATGTCAGTGCTACTGACTTCGCACTCGCCGCATATTGCCAGCGTTGCCCCGTTGCGTTCCATTCTCTTGCTAAAAGAGAAAGCTGACGAGGGCACGACCGGGTGCTCCACAGCATCGATAAGACTGACAGATGATGAGGTCGACGATCTCACGCGTTATCTGGATGTGACGCGTGCTGAGATGCTGTTCGCCCGCGGTATCATTTTGGTCGAAGGCGACGCAGAGAAGTTCCTTGTGCCACTCTTCGCTGAGGCTCTTGGCTGTTCGTGTCACTTAGCACTTAAAGCTGATAATGCGCTCTCCCTGATTTCAATAGCTTAGCTTTGCACTTAAATATGAGAATTGGCACTTAAATTGATGATGGAGACTGGACTTTAGCACTTAATTCAATAATCGTGGCTCCGATTTTGTCGGGTTTTCACTGTGACCGAACCACTTCCAGACGAGGTAGACGACGCCCTGTGGGCAGAAGCGTGCCGCCGTGCGGCCGCGATACGCAGGTTCCTGGAGACCGCTTCCGGTCAGTCAACCGTGAACGCTATTGCCGATCTTGCTTCCGAACTGCAGGTCAGCCAAGCGACGACCTACCGTCTGCTAAGACGCTTTCGGGCGGACGGAACCGTGATGTCGCTCGTTGAGACCAAGCGCGGACGCCCGGCGGGCCATCGCGCTTTGGATGCTCGACGCGAGGAGATCATCGAGAAGGCAATCCGCAAATACTATCTGAAACCAACCCGGCCGACGGTCTCGCAGTTGGTGCGGGACATTGAAACGGATTGCGATGCGGAAGGATTGAAACCGCCGCATCGTCGAACAATCGAGCGGCGTCTGGGCGACCTGGACCTGCGCCACCGGGCGCAGCGCCGGGGCGAAACGCGGACCGTAAAAGCAACGACGCCAGTCCCGGGAACACTGAGCACCACTCGACCCCTCGAGATTGTTCAGATCGATCACACGAAAGCCGATATCTTTGTCGTCGATGAGGAAACCCGGGAACCGATCGGACGACCTTGGCTGACCCTGGCCATGGATGTCTTCAGCCGAATGGTGACAGGGTTCTACCTGACCATGGATGCGCCATCCCGGCTTTCGACGAGCCTCTGCTTGCTGCATTCGGTCTATGACAAGACGGCCTGGCTCAAAGCGCGCGAAATCGAAGAGCCCTGGCCGGTGGCCGGCCTTCCCGACCGAGTTCATGTGGACAACGGCGCGGATTTCCGGAGTCGCGCCTTCAAACGTGGCTGCGAGAATGCGGGCATCGCGATCGACTGGCGACCGCCGGGGACACCGCGCTTCGGCGGGCATATCGAGCGGCTGATCGGCACCCAGATGGGACGGCTGCACCTTTTGCCCGGTACGACCTTCAGCAACGCTCAGGACCTCGCGGAGTATGATTCAAAGAAACATGCGGCGCTGACCTTGCGGGAGTTGGAGCGCTATATCGCCCTCGACATTGTCGGGTCCTATCATCAGTCCATCCACAGTTCGCTGAGCCGCCCTCCCCTTGCGGTCTGGCGGGACCACGAAGGTGAGATCCCGCTGCGGCTGCCGGAAGATCGACTGCAGTTCTGGGTCTCTTTCCTGCCGGAACAGGAGCGGACCTTGCGTCCGACCGGCATTCACCTGTTCGATCTGCGCTACTGGTCAGCCGCACTCAGCGCCGATGTCGGCCGGACAGAGCGGCGGCTTCTCGTGAAGTATGATCCGCGTGACATGTCGCGCGTGTTCGTGCGGCGGCCCTCGGGCAACTTCGTCGAAGCCCGCTACGCGGACCTGACCCTGGCACCCATTTCCCTGCACGAGGCTTTGACGGCGCGGCGCACCCTGCGTGAGAAAGGGCGGCGAGAAGTCGATAGCCGCGCGGTTGTGAGGACCGCGCTCGAACAGCGGAAGTTGGTTGACAAGGCCGTCAAAAAAACCGCGGCCGCGCGGCGCGGCAAGGCTCAGCCGAGGCGTGCCGACGACCTCCGGGACACGGGCACGCTCCGTGGTGTCGACTCCAGCAAACCGGTGCCTTTTGTTGAGGACATCGAATGAGCTGGAGCCAATATGACGAACGATCACCCTCATCTGACCGCCGACGCGGCGGCCCTGCTGTCTGAACCCCAGGCAGGACGCATTCGCGCCATCAGGTCCCGCCGTTGGGTTCTCTACCCTCGCGCGAAGCAAGCCCTCGATCGCCTTGAGGCGCTTCTTGATCATCCGAGAGGCCCCCGCATGCCGTCTGTCGCGATTTACGGCGATAGCGGGATGGGAAAGACCATGATCATGCAACGCTTCCGTGACCAGCATCCGCCACATCTCGCTCGCCGGACCGGCATTCTGATGACACCGGTCCTGGCCATGGAAATGGTCAGCCGCCCCGGCGAGCGGCGGTTCTATGGTGAACTGCTTTCCCTCCTCGGTGCACCGCAGGCACCACGGGCCGATATTGCCCAGATGGAACAGGCGACGCTGCGGATCATGAAGGCCATCGGCACCCAGGTTCTGGTCATCGACGAGGTCCACAACATCCTTGCCGGGACCTATCGAGAGCAACGTATCGTGCTCAACATGCTGCGCTTTATCAGCAATCGGCTCCAAATCTCCCTGGTCTGCTTCGGCGTGAACGACGCCCGGGAAGCCATCGGCGGCGACGTTCAGCTTGCGCGCCGCTTCGAGCAACTCACCCTGAACCGTTGGGCCGCCAATGAGAACTTCGAGACGTTGATTGCGTCGATCCTGCGCAATACGCCATTGCGGCGACCTACTGTGCTGACGCCTAAATCCCTGCGGCGCATTCTGCAGATAACGGACGGCATCACGGCGAACATCTTCCAGATGTTGGGCAGTCTTGCGATCGAGGCCATCGAAAGCGGGACCGAACACATCACCGACGGCGCCGTCGAGGCCTGGGTGCCCGCGTTTGACACCGAGGCAGCCTTCGCATGACAGGACCCCTGCCCGTCACCTTGTCACCCCTGCCCGGCGAAGTCCTGTCATCCTGGATTAATCGCCACGCGGACTTCTATGGGGTCACACCATTGACCATGCTGCGCCATGGGCTACCGGAGGCGACATCGCATGGGGCAATCGACCTGTCGCTGACGAAAGCGCAGACGGACCGGATTGCGGGGATGTTCGGCGTGGGCCCGAAACTTGTACGCAGCCTGAGCTTCGCAGACGCCCCGAAAGCCGCTCACCGCTTCATTTCCAAGGGTCCGATGCAGCGTTGCGCGCGTTGCACTCATTCTGGTGCTGATCTACTGCCAGTCCTTCGAAGCGAATTGCAAGGTTGGAGGATCACTTGCCCGCACTGTGGGGAACACTACCAGGACAAGACCACCAGCGATGGCGATCGGACACTTGCACCATATCGCGCGGCAGCACGTCGCGGTGAGGCCTTGTTGGATAACCACGCAGAACGCCGCGTGGAAACATGGCTGCCACCGCTGGAGATTGCGCGACTCTTGCTCATGCGCCGCATCCCCTGGCCACCCCCTCGCGATTGCGATTTTTGGCGCTACCGTCTCCTTGGCGCCATCGTTCCCGATTTCGATGACCTTCTAACCAAAGAGACCGCGTTCCCGTTCTCGCCAAAGCACCCCATTCTGCCGCTACACGTCCGTCCCGCGCTCTTGGCAGGCGTGGCGATCATCGACCGCGCAGGACCACCGATGCTGAAGATGCTGCAAGGGCACATGATGGGAGAAAACAAGAACCGATTTGTCATGGCAACTGACCATTTGGTCGCCCCAGCTCTCGAGTGGGGACCGCCCCAACAGTTCCAATTGATATGAGAAACGGCCAAATGATTCTCATATTAAAATGCCAAGAATACTCGGAACGGCCGCATTCTCACATTTAAGTGCCAAGTGACACCAGCATGTCATGCAACTCAGACACCCGGAGAAGTGCGGGGGCCGCGAAGGAAACTGGGTGAACTGCCGAGGGCGATGCTGGGGGCGGTGTCTTCTCTGTCCTCTTGCTCCGATCCGAACCCGGACGAGCCAGAGCTTTGCTGACCCTGCCTCACGTGCTGCGACGGCTGGGTCCCATGGCAACGCGATGCGTGTTGTCTGAAAGATCA
>Ga0098070_100355_pt1 | contig 10774 bp, 7 predicted proteins | sample 28_taG_FD_75063 | JGI IMG/M metagenome (GOLD analysis project Ga0098070, IMG submission 75063) | Marine viral communities from Cariaco Basin, Caribbean Sea - 28_WHOI_OMZ | ecosystem: Environmental > Aquatic > Marine > Oceanic | place: Caribbean Sea: Cariaco Basin | collected 2014-11-12
GGTACTGCCGGCGTGCAATGACTGATTTATTTTACCTAAAATATTGTCAGAGGTTGGGTTGGGTTCAAAGACAATAGGGGCCCTATCTGGAGTATGATGTTGGGTTTGTTTAAGCCCATATTCTAACGGCAGATTTGGCGCATTGGCGCTGATAATGTTGATGTTATAACGATCAGGCAATAATTGGTTAGGGGCAGGGACAAAGCGCTCATCTTGTCCTTGATAAATGAGAGGTGCGTGAATAATAAGGTCTTGCTGCATTGCACTCAAAAACGCTAGCAACTTCTCGTTTTGATAAAACTGCTCAAATAATGAGTTGAATAAAGGCGTTATAGCTTCTTCAACTATTTTTTGAAGATGCTGTGATAACTTATAAATATTATGTGACGTAGCAGTAGCTTTTTTATTTAGGACAGTTTTTTTATTTGCTTGGTTTGGGCTATTTATAGGGCCAAGTTTATTATTCTCTTTGTATTCCGTAGTAGGCACTGTACTTAAGTAGTTGGTCAGATGCTGCCATATATCGCATAACTCTGAGGACAGTTTTTGTGCGGTACCTGGTGATAAGGCAATGGCAAGCGGTCTGTTGGGTTGATGAAAGTTATGGGTATAAATCCAATCTTTTACTTCGGCTTGTTTATGACCTTTACTACATAGATATTGAGTTATAAAGGTTCTTTTGCCGAGACCCTTTTCACCCACCGCGAAGACATTATAACCACTCGCTGAAATATCGAAGGCGGTATTAAGGGCAGAAACTGAACGTGCTTGACCAAAGCCACAGCTTAATACGGAGGACAGTTCGGTTGAGGCAGGCAGGAGTTCGCTATCGCTGTGTTTTTTTAACTGGGCGACAGCCACTTTGCACTTTTGCTTTATTTCGGTTACTGTTTCCGTGGCAGGTATAGTCGCATTTGGATGGTTTGAGTTATTCTCTAATTCATTTATTTGCTTGAGTTTTTTTGACTTTACATTACCATACTGCCTCTCAAAACGAGAAGCTGTATCCGCATGAGTTAGGTGTTTGCTACCGTCTGTTTTTGGGGCTTTGTTTTTAGGAAGCGTAGCTTTGCTAGAAGATGACATAATTTGCTCAAATCAAATGATGAAAAAATGAATAAAAATAATGTTGAGTATATCGCATGATAGACATCGGGATAACATCTAAAAAAATTTGGAACGTGTTATAATGCCACGCTAAACACTTTGGCTTCAGATAAACCCAGAATTTGCCTGTATTATAGTACAGTATGGTAGCGATAAAATGATGACCCCCACTGAGTTTCAAGTGATATCTAATCAATATCAAGAACTTGATAGACTTTTGCTTGATTCGATTGAACAATTAAAGCTAGAGATTAGTGCTGAACAACGCGGTAAATTAATGTTGTATTTGGATAAGTTGTTGTTCTGGAACAAAGCTTATAATCTGACAGCAATTAAACAGCCAAAAGAAGCGCTTATTAAACATATTATTGACTGCTTGGCCATATTGCCACATCTGAAATCTGGTAAGCTTTTAGATATTGGTACGGGAGCAGGCTTGCCGGGTGTCATCATCGCTATTTGTCAGCCGCAGCGTGAGGTTACCGTATTAGACAGTAATCAAAAGAAGATTCGCTTTATTCGCCAATCTATCTCTGAGCTTAAAATAACCAACGTGATCCCAGTGGCCAGTCGTATTGAGAATTTTGTGCCTGAAGAACATGATAAGTTTGATGTGGTCACCTCAAGGGCGTTCGCTAGCTTGACAGATTTCGTTGACGCTGCTGAACCAAGGTTAGCTAAAAATGGCTGGCTTCAAGCCATGAAAGGGTTAATTCCTGAACCAGAGGATATTAATGCTCTGGTCAATGAGTGGCAGATAGAGCATATCGCTTTGGATGTACCTTATTTGCACGAGACCCGTCATTTGACTGAACTGGTCAAAATAAGTGATTAATAAATCACAGAGCCGTGTCATTATTTAATTGATAATATAATAACTATTTAAATCAACCTGCTTTATTGAGGTAAAAGAGTAGCCCTATGGAAATTCTGGCAATTGCAAATCAAAAAGGCGGTGTGGGTAAGACCACAACAGCAGTGAACTTGGCCGCAAGCCTTGCCGGTCGACGTAAAAAAGTATTGCTTATTGATTTGGACCCCCAAGGTAATGCCACATCAGGCACAGGGCTTGAAAAGCGTTCGCTTGAATTGACCATAGCCGATGTTTTATTAGATGGCGTTGATTTAAAAGAGGCTATTTACCCAAGTCCAGCAGGATTCGATGTAGTGGGTGCCAATCGTGATTTGTCTGGCATCGACATTACCTTAATGGGTAAAAGTGACAGTCACTTACTGTTGAGTAAGGCCATGCAAACAGTGGACGATTATGATTATGTCATTATAGACTGTGCGCCAAGCCTTAACCTTTTGACGATTAATGCGATGGTGGCCACGCAGGGTGTTATTATTCCTATGCAATGTGAGTATTACGCACTCGAAGGTTTGGCAGATTTATCACAAACGATCGATAGATTAAAAGATCTTAATCCAGAGCTGCATATCCGTGGAGTATTGAGAACTTTATTTGATTCTCGTAACACCTTAGCTAACGATGTCTCTGCTGAACTGGAGTCTCATTTTGGTGAGCTAATGTTTAAAACTATTATTCCTAGAAACGTGCGTTTGGCAGAGGCGCCTGCGCATGGTATGCCAGTTCTAGATTATGAGAAAAGCTCAAAAGGGGCGCAGGCTTATCGCAAACTGGCCACAGAGATTATTAAACAAAGCCGGTAGACGCCTTCAAAACGCGATTAGTTTTGGCGGTTAATTGCTTATAGTCATTAAAAACTAATAATAACTGGCCATGGCACTTGCAAGAGACACACAATTCATTAAAATGAACCTCCCACATGGGGTGGTCTCATATTTATCACTATTTTAGATTTTAAGTGGTTCAGGGGTTGGTTTTTTACCAGCATCAAGACCACTTAACAGATCAGGTAAGCAGGTTGTAGAGGATAACCAAGATGGCAAAAAAGCGTGGATTAGCTGCAAACCGAGGGTTAGATGCTCTACTCGGGTCTATTAAAAAAGAAAAAGCAATCACAGCTGCCGCTTTACGTGACGACTTACAAGTTGATCGCGAGACTAAAGACTCGCCTGCTCAAAATGAGTCTGTGATAGAAGATACCACGGTAGCTAAGAAAGTTGCCCCTAGAAAAAAGACAGCAGTCAATAAGGTCGAAACGACTTCAGTTAAGCCTGCCAATGAGGCTTCTGATGAAGAGATGACCTTAGTGCAAATGGATGTTGAGCGTCTGCAGGCAGGTAAATATCAGCCAAGACGTGACATGAGTGAGACGGCGTTGGCTGAATTGGCGTCCTCAATCAGACAACATGGGGTAATGCAGCCCATCGTAATTCGCCCTTTATTGGCCAACGAAGAAAAAGTATCAGGCACCATTACCCACGAAATCCTCGCTGGTGAGCGCCGTTGGCGTGCGGCCAAAATGGCAGGACAAAACACCATTCCTGCTATTGAACGTGCTTTGTCTGATGAGTTGGCCATTGCTCTGGCATTAATTGAAAATATTCAGCGCGAAGACTTATCTGTGATAGAGCAAGCCGCTGCTTTACAGCGTTTCCATACTGAATTTGGTATGAGTCATGCGATGATTGCAGAGGTAGTGGGTAAGGCGAGGACTACAGTCTCAAACTTGTTGCGACTTAACCACTTGCATGAAGATGTAAAGACTCATTTGAGTGAAGGCCATCTTGATATGGGACATGCTCGCGCTTTATTGTCCTTATCATCAGAACAGCAGCCTATCATTGCAGAAAAGATCATTGAAGGGTCTATGACTGTACGTGATGCAGAAAAGTTGGTTAAATCCATTCTTAATCCAGAGAAAAACACTAAGCCAGCTTCGCAAAATGAAGATTTAGAGATTGAGAAGCTGAACCAACAGTTATCTGATTATCTTGGGGCCACAGTCAAGCTCAAACAAAAGAAAGGTGGTAAAGGTAGTATGGAGATTTTTTTCCACAGTCACGAAGAACTAGAGGCTTTATTACAGCACTTTAAATCATAATCTACCTTTTACAGAGCGAGTCTTTGAGGCAGGTAAGCGTTAAAATGACGTTTAGAAAATGATGCAGGGTAATTATTGCCTTATATGCATTAACCAATGTCCTAGGATTCGCTTTAAATGAATTTTATAAAAAAAGGCACATGATGACTAATCCATCACCTAAAGATGCATCGTCAACTTCTTCCAACGATCGCAAAGATCCTGAAAACAGCTTAATAAAATCTAAAATAAAACCTCAATCGCAACATCCTCCGCAAACCCGAACCTACCTTCGATTGATGCAGTATATTATTCCATATTGGTGGGCCGTTGGCTTAACCATTATTGGTTTTGGTATCAACTCTGCTACTGAAATTGGTATCGCAAAACTAATTCAATTTATTACTGATGCCATTAATAATGGTACTCAATCGCAGTTAGATCTGTTTCCGTTTTTGATTATACTTTTGTTTACGATCAGAGGTTTTGGCTCGTTTTTAGGGAATTACTTTTCGGCTTTAATTTCAAGAAACTTAGTGTATAAGCTGCGGGTGCAAGTGTTTGATAAGTTATTGCGCTTACCTAATTCGTTTTTTTTGGCGAATCCAGCAGGTACCATTTCTTCAAAACTTATTTTTGATGTGGAGCAAGTTACCGCAGCCAGTACTGATTCTTTAAAAACTATAGTTCGAGATGGTTTGACAGTGGTAGCCTTGCTTGGCTATTTGCTTTATTCGAACTGGCGTTTAACTTTAATTTTATTTTTAGTGTTACCCCCCATCTTATGGCTTATCCAAAAGGCGTCTAAACGCTATCTAAAGCTATCGAAGGGTATTCAAAAATCGATGGGTGATGTGAGTCACATTACCAATGAAGTTATTGGCGGCTATCAAGTTGTCAAAAACTATGGGGGGCAACCCTATGAGCAAGCGCGTTTTGAAAAAGCTTCTTCAGAAAATTTGAAGCAAGGCATGAAAATAGTCATTACCAACAGTATCAATACGCCTGCCGTACAGCTATTAATGGCCTTGGCATTTTCAATCGTTATATGGCTTGCCTTAAGACCTGAAGTAATCTTTAACACCACAGCAGGTGAGTTTATTTCTTATTTGACTGCTGCTGGTCTATTAAGTAAGCCAGTGAGAACCTTAACCGACATCAATGAGAAATTACAAAAAGGTATTGCTGCTGGTGAGTCGATTTTTGCCCTCCTAGATGAGCCAGAAGAAGAGGATGGTGGCGCTCATATTGAGCGGGTTAAAGGAGATATTGTATTTGATCATGTCTCTATGCATTATCCTGATGGTACCAAAGCTTTACAAAATTTCACCCTTGATATTAAAGCTGGTGAAACAGTGGCCTTTGTGGGCAAAAGTGGTGCTGGTAAAACCACATTGGTTAATTTGCTAACCCGTACTCTAGAGCCAAGTTCGGGCGATATTTATATCGATAACATGCCAATAGAATCTATCTCGCTTGATTCTCTACGTGCTCAAATTGGTATGGTCAATCAGCAAGTGGTTTTATTTAATGAAACGGTCCGCCATAATATAGCCTATGGTGATTTGGCTTCTAAGACTGAAGAGGAAGTTATTTCAGCGGCTAAATCTGCCTTTGCTCATGATTTTATTATGGCGATGCCCGATGGTTATAATAGCGCTATTGGAGCTGAAGGTCTTCAGTTATCAGGTGGTCAGCGTCAAAGACTTTCAATTGCCAGAGCTTTGTTAAAAGATGCACCGATATTGATTTTAGATGAGTCCACCAGTGCATTAGATAATGAGTCTGAATATTATATTCAGCAAGCTTTAGAAAACGTGATGAAAGATCGAACCACGTTGGTGATTGCGCATAGACTGACCACCATTGAGTCAGCTGATAAAATTGTGGTTATGGACAAAGGAAGAATTGTCGAAATTGGTAGCCATGAAGAGCTGATGGCACTATCAGGACAATATGCCCACATGTACGATAGAGATTTCGCGGAAAGCCAATTTAACGCTGAGTAGCGGTCTATGCTAAATAGTTATCTATAATTAATTTAGGTTGATTAGTTTCTTGTGCTTAAAACCTCTCGATATTGTTAAATTCTCAATATTGTCTGTTTATGGTATTAAGGTGGTCTATTCGTAATGATGGACCCCTTTAAAGTAAATAGCCTAAGCAAAAATATTGAATCCTACATTTGTGACTTATTATGGCAACCCAACTCAAAGCAACGGACTCTGAAGATAAAAACAAAGGCAACGCTTTTAATTTAGAGTTGGCCATGGTTAATGCTTGGCAAAATGAGGCAGGGTGGCTGTGGTTATTACTGCCACTAAGCGGATTATATGGTGCTGTGACGTATATTCGGCGTAAGTTGTATCAAAAAGGTATTTTGTCCAGTTATAGAGCGCCTATACCGGTCATGGTAGTTGGTAATATTACGGTAGGTGGTAGCGGAAAAACGCCATTAATTATTGAGTTAGTCACTTATTTAAAAAATAAAGGCATTAAAGTTGGCGTTATCAGTAGAGGGTATGGCGGTGATGAATCATTAATGCCGCAGATCGTTACCTTGCAAAGTAAGCCTCAAGACGTTGGTGATGAGCCCTGTTTAATTGTCCGCGAAACGGGCGCAGTGGTTGCAGTATGTCCCAATCGGCAACAGGCTATTGAAAGCATACTCAAACACCAACCTGATACCCAATTAATCATTGCAGATGATGGTCTACAGCATTATAAGCTACAGCGAGATATTGAGTGGGTAGTGGTGGATAGTGCCAGAGGCTTTGGTAATAAGCAATTGTTACCCACGGGATTCTTGAGAGAGCCGATTCGCCGTTTGCAAGATACCACTGTGATTTTTCATGAGCGCTTAGATCAGCAAAGCTCGGAAGATAAACAGACCAATAGTAAACTACGCATGCATTTACAGTCCGCTGCCTTAAAGCCTTTGATTAATGGTCAGTCTGGCTCTAATATTGAAAAAATAATTGATACTAGCGAAATAACTGATATCAAACACGTTTATGCGGTCAGTGGCATTGGCTATCCTCAGCGATTTTTTAATACGCTACAACAGTTAGGTTATAAGGTTGACCCAAAGCCTAAACCAGATCACCACCAATTTAGTGTAGAAGATTTGGTTGGGTTGACCGATAAACCAATTATAATCACCTCCAAAGATGCTGTAAAAATTGCCCCATTGGTACAGAGCACTGCCCAACTGCAAAATCTGTCTATTTGGGTATTGCCAGTCCATGCTGTACTAAGCCCAAACACTTATAAAATTTTAGATCATCAGTTAAACTCACTGGGTATAGCTAATTAGACTGTGCTAAGCTAAATTTTTAGTTTAGCTACTTTCTCAACCCCATCCATCACCTCTATCTTTAAATATCAGTCGAGAGAAATCAGATGAGCGCATCTCCTACTAAAGCCTCACAGCCAAAAGTTCATATTGTCATTCCTGCTCGTTTCAAAAGCACTCGATTACCGGGTAAACCGCTACTGCTTATCCATGGCAAACCTATGATTTTATGGGTGGCACAAAAAGCGAGCCAAGCCACTTTTGCAGATGACTTATGTATTGCAACCGATGACGCGAGAATCGCAGAAGTATGTCGTGAAGCAGGTTATGATGTGGTTATGACTGATGCAAGCCACGCTTCTGGCACTGACAGATTGAGCGAAGTGGCTAAAATTAAAGGCTGGGTTGAAGAAGACATCGTGGTCAATATGCAAGGCGATGAGCCGTTGGTACCGCCTCAGTTATTAGAACAAGTCAAAGATCTGTTAGTCAGCAAACCTGATTGTGTGATGTCTACTCTTTATGAGCCAATTATGGACTATGAAGAGTTCATGCGCCCCTCTGTGGTCAAAGTGGTTACTGATAACTTACAAAATGCATTGTACTTCAGCCGTGCCCCAATCCCTTGTGATAGAGATCATGCTCTGGCCATGGCGCAAGCCAACAGTAACGAGGGTAGTGAGAGCACTGCACCCAAGCTTGAAGTGCCGAATCACGCTTATAGACATCTGGGTATCTATGCTTACCGAGTTAAATTATTGCAAAACTTTGTGCGTTGGTCGCCTGGGGTGTTAGAGAATTTAGAGAGTCTTGAGCAGCTAAGGGTACTTGAGAACGGTGAGAAAATTGCCATAGCCGAGGCGAGTGTACAACTGCCCCCAGGTGTGGATATGCAGCAAGACTTAGATCGTTTAAATGCTCTGCCTATCAGCGAGCTACAGTAGAGAACACTGTCTACTAAGGGCAACTCTTATACCCGTTATAAAAGGTCAAACAGTCGATTATGAAACAGCAGCTTAGCTCGGATCACAGTGTTTATTTTGAACCTTTATTGCCATGGCAACAGCCGGCATGGGATCACCTTATTTCACGTTATGATCGATTGCCCCATGGCTTACTGTTTGCAGGTATGCAAGGGATTGGCAAGCGCGCCTTTGTCTGGCGCTTTGTTGCTTGGTTGTTGTGTGATAATAGGTTACAGACAATAGGAAGTCCTAATCAGCAAGGTGCCTGTGGTCATTGTCAAAGTTGCCAATGGCTGCAGTCTGGCACTCATCCAGATTTACAAGTTTTGCCAGACTCAAGCTTACCAATGATGTTAGACAGTGAAGACAAAGAGGCCACCAAAAAGAGTAAAGGCACTACCAAAAAGACTCAGAAAAAGTCCGACACGGTCTCCTCAGAGCCTGCTAAAACTTCCATTAAAGTAGATGAGATTCGTGACCTACAGCCTTTTATTAGTCAGGGCAGCTCCGGTCGCCGCGTATGTGTGATAGACAATGCCGATATGATGACCGTGGCAGCAGCAAATGCGCTACTTAAGACTTTAGAGGAGCCCCGTGAAGGGATTCATCTGTTGCTCATAACGGATTGGCCAACTAAGCTACTGCCTACTATTAAGAGCCGAGTGCAACAGGTTGCCATCGATCACATTGAGCGTGATAAAGTTACTGATTATCTCACCAACTTTGTGAAACAAAATAATGTTATCCCGTTTAGTAATGAGGGTAGTTTAACGGTGCAGATTGAGCAGGCATTAAAGCTTGCCAACGGTGCCCCTTTAGCAGCATTAGACATGCTCGATAGTGACTGGTATAAACATCGGGACACTTGGATTAAGGTTTGGTTAGCACTTAGAGTCGGTAAGCGTAGCAGTATTGCTGCCAGTGATTATTGGCAAAAGAACCTTTCTATAGACGATTTTATTAAGCTTTCTGAATTTATGCTAATGGATTTTAGTCGCCTAAGCCTAGGATTAGATCCTTTACAAGCAGATTTAAACTTAGGCGGATATGCTTCAATTACTGAACTGACATTAGAACGTATCCAGCAGGTAATGGGTCTGATTGAAGACGTTAAGATAGCGAGATATCAAAATGTGCAGGACAAAATGGCGTATGATAGGTTAATATCTAGTTTAGCAGCGCTATAAAAATCACCATAAAAAAAGAGTCCAAATTGGACTCTTTTTTTATTCTAATTTAGAAATTAACCTATAGAAAGGTCTTATTTTTCTAAGATACATGTAACGCCTTGACCACCTGCGGCACAGATAGAAATTAGAGCGCGACCTGATCCTTTTTGATCTAGAAGTTTAGCAGCAGTGGCTAAAATACGACCACCAGTAGCAGCAAATGGGTGACCCGCCGCTAATGATGAACCATTTACGTTTAGCTTGCTACGATCAATAGAGCCTAGTGCTTTATCAAGACCTAAACGCTCTTTACAGAAAGTCTCATCTTCCCAAGCGGCTAGAGTAGCCAATACTTGTGAGGCAAATGCTTCATGAATTTCGTAAAAATCAAAGTCTTGTAGGGTTAGACCTGCACGCTCAAGCATACGTGGCACAGCATACGCAGGGGCCATCAATAGACCTTCTTTAGGACCTGCTTTACCAACGAAGTCTACTGCTGCAGTTTCTTGATGAACGATATAAGCCAATGGTTTTAGACCATGAGCTTCTGCCCACTCATCAGTACCCAAAAGAACACAAGAAGCACCGTCCGTTAATGGAGTAGAGTTAGCAGCGGTCATGGTTGGGTTGGCATTACGCTTACCAAATACAGGCTTTAAGGTTGCTAATTTTTCTAATGAAGAATCAGGGCGTAGGTTATTATCACGGGTTAATCCCTTATAAGGGGTGATTAAATCGTCAAAGAAACCTTCTTCGTAAGCACGGGCTAAGTTGTGATGACTGTTAACTGCTAGCTCGTCTTGTGCTTCACGGGTGATGTTCCATTCTAAAGCAGTAATTGCTTGATGTTCGCCCATTGATAGACCAGTACGTGGCTCACCATTTTGTGGCGCATCGATTAGCTCTTTAGGATTGATGCTTGTTAACGCACTTAAACGTTGCTTATTGTTTCTGGCAGCACCCAGTTTGATTAGCGCTTTACGTAGGCCGTCACCCACAGCGATTGGTGCATCAGACGTGGTATCAACACCACCAGTGATCGCAGAATCAATAATACCTAGTGCAATTTTATTGCTGGCAGCGAAAGTTGCTTGAAGACCAGTACCACAAGCTTGAGACACATCATAAGCTGGAGTTTGTGGGTCAAGTGCTGTATTCAATGCTGATTCACGAGTTAGGTTTAAGTCGCGGCTTAACTTTAATACTGCACCTGCCACTACCTCACCAACACGCTCACCTTGTAATTCATAACGTTCAACCAGACCGTTTAGAGCGGCACTCAACATA
>Ga0098070_100360_pt1 | contig 10658 bp, 8 predicted proteins | sample 28_taG_FD_75063 | JGI IMG/M metagenome (GOLD analysis project Ga0098070, IMG submission 75063) | Marine viral communities from Cariaco Basin, Caribbean Sea - 28_WHOI_OMZ | ecosystem: Environmental > Aquatic > Marine > Oceanic | place: Caribbean Sea: Cariaco Basin | collected 2014-11-12
CAGACCGCCGCCGAGACCTGCGCCAACACCGCTTCCGGTACTGCCGCCGCCGCCAGCACCGGCGCCAGTTGCCTGTGCGGATACGGATGTTGCGGCCATTGCGGCCAGTGCGAATGCTGCGAAGAATTGTTTCATGATCCAAACTCCTGTGAAGATCTTTTGATAGTGAACCTATGCGAAATATCCTTTCGGTTCAATGAAAGGAGTGGTTGAGGAAAGCGCAATATTACATTTTTTTGAACGTTGCGCGAAAACCGCTCAACCTCTGCGAAATGCGGGAAAAATAAGGCGGAAAAGGCGACACTTCGCTCAAAGCGTCAGCTGACGGATACGCAGATAGCCGGTGGTGGGACCAGCCCATTGCCGTGATTGCCACAGCTGGCCGCTGCGGGAATCGATCCAGTAGTCATTGACCACCACGCCAGATTCGCCGCCCGGGCCGGATTCGCAGCGTTCCTGCAGATGCCGGGTCTGGTAGGTTAACTCGATGATTTCGATGGTCTCCGTCCCCAGATCAGAGACGGTGCAGGCCAGGGTGAAGACCTGCGACCGGTTGTCGAGTGCAGCAAATTCATAGCGCCGCGCGCCCGTCGCCCCCCCCGCAGGTCCCATCACGCTGCCCCCCTCATGGACCAGCGCCGAAGCGGACAGCATGTCGTTGCGCAGCCCGCGGGTAGCGGTGAGCACCCCGTTGCGCATCGCCAGCGTCACCGCGTCCTCGGTCAGCCAGACGGTGACCTGACCCGGGGTGCTGTCCTGTTTCACCAGCTGCGGCTGCAGATAGGCGCGCTGGCCATCGTCCTCGATGGTGACCTCGATATAGGTCTCATCCAGGCTGTCGAGCAGCGCCCGGGTGACCGGCGGGCGTTCGGGCTGGCGCTTGAGGCGTTGTTTCACCTGCTGGCCGACGACCTGCATGATTTCCACCTCAAGCGGCGCATCCTGCGGCCCGCCGCTGCAGGCGGCCAGCACAAGCACAGCGCTCAGGATCCCGGCGAGCACGCGCGGGGGGCGGGTCAGCTGTGTCATGATCATTTCCAGAACCTCGCCCGTTGCGCCCGCAGGCTGCGGCGGTGGGCGGTGCGCACATCGCCGTAAAGACCGCCGACCCCGCCGACGCGCTGGCCGCCGTCGCGCTGGATCGGGCGGATGGTCAGCCCGTAGGCGTTGCGGGTTTCCTTGCCCAGGAGCCAGCCGAGCGGAATGCGGAAGTAGAACCCCTTGTCAAAGGAGCCTTCGCCAAAATCGGCAGCCGAAACATTGGTCAGGGTAAAGAAACCGCCGACCTTGAAGCCGTTCTCGAATTCCCGGAACAGGCTGAAGGTGCCGCCGTAATCCCCGGCCAGATAGCGACCCACATCGACCTGCGCCTGATAGCTTTCGCCCAGCTCCAGATAAGCCGAGGCATGGCCGGTGAAGGTCTTGTAATCGCGGAAAGACAGGCGCTGGTCGTAATCGCGCTGAATGACGTAATTGGCCTCGACCCCCAGCGCCAGCGGGCTGGAAACAGGTTTCCACAGCACCTCGCCGGACAGACCGCCATACATGCTTTCGAACAGGCCGGCGCGCAGCCGCGCATAGACGTTGCGCCGCGGCTGCCAGCTGCGGTCCACGTAGAGGTTCTCCAGCGTGGTGCCATATTGCGCATAGAAGGACTGGTCGGTGCGCACATGCGGCAGCACCGAGTTCGACGCCCGCCCGTCCTGCACGTTGCCCCAGGCGCGCTGGCGGATGGTGCCGGCGATGCGCCAGCCGGGCGCCGGGGAATAGCCTGCCGCGAAATCCACCCCCACATCCAGCCGGAAGGGCCGGGCCGGGTCGAAATAGGCCGGCGCCGCATAGGGGCTGATGGAGCGGGTGAAGGCGGGATAAAGTTCCTCCGAGAAGATTGCCGTCTCCGGCAGTGGCCCGGCGCCGGTCACCGCCGCCACCGCCATCAGACCATCGGAGGCCTCGGGCGAGAATTCCAGCTCTTCCAGATCGGAGCGGCGGATCACCGTGGTCGACAGCCCCATGCCCGAACGCACCGGGATGATGCGGAAGGTTTCGATCGAAGGCGGCAGCGTCAGCGCCATGGTGCGCGCCACCCGGCCCACTGCAATGGCATAGGAGCGGTAGCGCGGATTGCGGAACCGCACCTCGGCCTCGGTCCCCTTGAGATCGATCGCCTCCAGGATCAGCCCGTGCGGTTTCAGCCCTTCGGCCACCAGATCGCGGAACCGGGTGCGTTTATATTCGCTTTCGGTCCAATCCTGGCTCCAGTGTTCCTCTTTCGTGGCCCATTGGCTGCGCGGCACGATGGGGGCCGGGGCGGGCACCTGGGTCGCGATGATCGGGTGCCGGGGCTTCAGCTGGAACTGCGCGGTGATGCCAAGTTCCGAGCCATACATGTAATAGGCGCCGATGCGGGTGGTCTTGGACCATTGGTATTCAAGCCCGTAGTTCACCTGCGACTTGCGCTCGAAAACGTTAGAGATGCGGGTCTCGGTCACATAGGCGTCCGAGGAATATTCCGCCTTGACGGACCAGCGTTCATTGGCCTGCCATTCGATACCCGCAAAAGGCGCGAAATCGCCGCGGAACCATTGGTCATAGGACAGGTTGCCGCCAGTGCCGCCGCCAACAAAACTGGGGCGCTTGCCGCCGATATTACCCACCGCCCCGTAAGAGCCGAGCCGCCCCCAGCCCAGACCGGCCGAAACTTTCAGCTGGCCGGGGCTGCGCCCGGCCGCGCCGCCAAAGCGCAGGGGCGGCGTCTCGATCCGCTTGGTGGCGACCAGATATTCCGCCGCATAGACCCCGGTGCCGGCGAAATCCTGCAGTCCCATGGTCAGCTCCGGCAGGTAGCGCCGTTCACGCAGCAGGCGGAAGCGCACGTCAAACCCGCGGTCGTAATAGGTGTTGAAGCCAAAGAGGTTGAGGTTGCGGATGCCGTTGTAGCGGAAGGAGGCGCTGAGCCAGGGCAGCGCCTGGAAGGTCAGGTTGTAGCGGCTTTGCCCGCCAAACCAGGAAAAGGTAGTGGCGAAATGCCCGTCCGGCAGCATTTCGGCGCTTGGCGTGTCCATCAGGCCGGGGGTGCCGTAGAAATTGAGCCCCGGTGCTGCGGGCGGCTCCAGACTGGGCGCATCAAAGTTGTCGACCTGCGCCGCAGTGGCAAATCCCGGCGCCGGGGCGGCGTCCTGCGCCACAGCGCCAGAGGCGCCTGCGCAGATCCCCGCGATGATCGCGGCAGAAAATCCAGAGGTGCCCGGCCCTGCGAGAGAGGGCCAAACGCGCCGGAACGTATATCTGCGGGAAGAGGTCACGACGGTCCTGACTGTCTGAAAATGCCTGCCTCAGGCGGTTAGAACACAGAATCCCGAACCGGATCAACGGTCAGAACAGCGCGGCGCGCGCTCATGAGGTTTTCCGGTCCGCGGGGGGCTGGGTATAGCCTTCGACCCAGCGCATCACCACCTGCCGGGCTGCGCTCTCGTCCCCGGCGGCCACCGCCTGACGCAGCCCGCGCAACAAGGCGGCGGTTTCGAGTTCCGACAGCACGGTTTCCCGGGCGCAGAAGATCTTCTGATGCCGGGTGCCGATCACTTCCTGGCTGAGGGTCAGCTCCTCTTCCATCTTCTCGCCGGGGCGCAGCCCGATGATGTCGATGGCGATATCGCCTTCGGGATTGTCTTCGTCGCGCACCGTGTAACCGGCGCTGGCGATCACCTGACGGGCCAGCTGCAGTATCGAGACCGGCTCGCCCATGTCCAGCACGAAGACCTCGCCGCCCATGGCCTCGGCGCCGGCCTGCAGCACCAGCTGCACCGCCTCGCGGATGGTCATGAAATAGCGTTTCACATTGGGGTCGGTGACGGTCACCGGGCCGCCGCGGCTGATCTGCTCCTGAAACAGCGGCACCACCGAGCCGGAAGATCCCAGCACATTGCCGAACCGCACCATGGTGAAGACGGTATTCGGATGGCGGCTGGCCAGATCCTGCACGGTCAGCTCGGCCATGCGTTTGGAGGCGCCCATCACATTGGTCGGGCGCACCGCCTTGTCCGAGGAAATCAGGATGAAGCGTTCCACCCCCGCCTGCGCCGCCGCCCGGGCCAGGGTTTCGGTGCCAAAGACGTTGTTGGCCAGGCCCGGCAGCGGGTTGGCCTCGACCAGGGGGACGTGTTTATAGGCCGCCGCATGCAGCACCACCTGAACGTCGTGGGTGTTCAGCACCAGCCGCACCTGACGCGGATCGGTGACCGATCCCAGCACCGGCACCACCTCGATCCCGGTGCCCGCGGTCAGCTGCATCATTTCCTGATGCACCGTATAAAGCGCCAGTTCGGACAGTTCGAACAGCACCAGTTTCGTCGGCGCGCAGGCCAGCACCTGACGGCAGAGCTCCGAGCCGATCGACCCGCCGGCGCCGGAGACCAGCACCACCCGCCCGGCATAGGAGGGCGCGGCCTCTTGCAAGGGCACATCGCGGGCCGCGCGGCCGAGGAATTTTTGCGGCGCCACCGGGGTCAGCTTGTCCACCAGCGCCTCTTCGCCAATCAGCTGGGCAAAGGAGGGCAGCGCCTGCACCTCCAGCCGCATATCCTGCAGGTGCTTGGTGATCTGGGCCTGTTTCGGTTGGCTTTGCGACGGCATCGCCAGCAGCACCCGCTTGATGCCGCGGGTCTTGACGATGTGGTCGATACGGGCGGGCGGGAACACCGGCAGCCCCACCAGCGTCATGCCCTGCAGCGAGGAATTGTCATCGACAAAGGCCACCGGATCGATGCCGTCATGGGCCTTCAGCGCCTGTGCCAGCTGGGTGCCGGTGGTGCCGGCACCGTAGATCAGCACCCGGCAGCGTGGCTGGGCGCGGCGGTAGATCGCCATGACCACCTGGTGCATCACCCCGCGGGTGGCGACCAGGAACAGGAAATAGCTGGTGCCGAAGACCACATGGGTGCCGGGCGTCAGGTCGGGGCCGAACAGATAGGTCAGCCCGGCCACCACAAGGGCGGTCACGAAGGCAACCGCCGCCGTCAGCGTCACCGCGTGGCGTTCATAGGCGTTGAGCTGCACCATCGGCAGCCCCAGCCAGACTGACATGGCTGCCATCACCGCCATGGCATAAGGCAGCACCGGCACCATCAGAATCAGGGTTTTCAGGGCAGGATCCGGCAGCGGCTGCACCGCGAAGGTGAACAAAAGCGCCAGAGGGATCAGAGCCAGATCAATAGCCAGAAAGATATAGGATTTCTGTTTGCGCGATAATGCACTGATCAGATTAAACACGCTTGTGCCCCTGTTCCCTGACAGCCTGCCCGGTTGGCCCTGCCAGGACCCTGCCCGGTCACGACATCGGGTTGCCGCCTTTGCATGATGCGTTTCTTCGCAATCCCGCCCATGCTATCCGCCCGGTTTTCTAAAATCACCCGGATCACTGTTCAAATTCGTCTAATGGTTATGTCTATCCTGATTTGCCTCTAGCACAAACCCCGGGGCGGCGGAAAGTCGCCAAATCCAGACCCCGTGTGCCCTGAAAACAGGCGCCCTAACCGCGGCGGAAAATATTGCCGATGGTCTGGAACACCAGGTCGAAATCATAGCACATGTTGCGGTGGCGCTGGTAAATCAGATCCAGCCGCGCCTTGGCGGGCACGCAGATGCGGGAATAGACCGCATCGGTTTCCTCGCGGCTTGTGCAGCGCTCCAGCAGTGCCGCCTCGTGCTTGTGATAGGTGATCGACGCCAGACCCGTGACGCCGGGGCGGCTTTTCAGCACCTTTTCATAGACTTCGGGATGGGCCTCCACATATTGGCGCAGCGGCGGGCGCGGCCCGACAAAGCTGAGATCGCCCTTGAGGATGTTCCAGAGCTGGGGAAATTCATCCAGCCGCTTGCGCCGCAGCCAGGCACCGGTGCGGGTGATGCGCGCCGCCTTGTCACCGCCAGAGACGCCGGCATCCTCGGCCACCACGGTCATGGTGCGGAGCTTCCAGAGGTCAAAGGGCTGGTCCGGCGTTTTCATCCGCTCTGCCACATAAAACAGCGGCCGCCCCTCCTTCAGCAGCAACCAGAGCAGCAGCAACAGCAGGATCGGCCCCAGAATCACGATCAGCAGCGTGGCAAAGAAAAGATCGAAAAGGCGTTTGTCCCAGGTCATGTCTCAGCTTTCGTCCCTCAGCGCGGCCCATTCCGCCACCAGCTGCGCTGGATCGGCGGCGGGCAGCGGCATATCCGGCGGCAGCAGACCGGCCAGCCGGGTCACCTCCAGCGCAACTTCGGGGATGGCGGTATCGGGCGCCGGGCGCAAGCTGAAATCCAGCCCCGCTGCGTGCAGCAGATCGCCCATGGCGACCGGGCCGGGCTGGGCCAGGTTCAGCACCTCAGGCAGATCCGGGCGCTGCACCAGCGCTGCCAGCACCTGCGCCAGCATCCGCACCCCGATATAGCTGCGCCGGGGCGTCGTGCCATCGACAAAGCAGTCCAGCTGAAACCCCGGGCGCCAACCGCCGAGGATGGCATCGAGCCCGGCGATATTGCCGATCCTGAGGGCGGTGACCGCAACCCCGGCCTCTGCCCCCAGCCTGAGGGCCTGCGCCTCCATTTCGGCCTTGGCGACGCCATAGGGGTTGGCCGGATGCAGCGGCGCCTCTTCGGACAGGACGCCGGGCTGATTGCCATAGACCGCCGCCGAGGACGCCAGCAACACCCGCGTCTTTCTGTCACTGACGCGGGTGCTTGCCTGCGCCGCCCTTATCGCGGCTTCGGCGAGGCGGGCATTGTCACCCAGATCACCACCATGACCCGGGGTGACCCCAGCGAGACAGAGAATCGTATCGGTGCCCTCGGCGGCCTGCGCCAGGGCGGCGGGGTCTTCCAGCGGCGCAAGGATATGCCAGGCGTCATTTGCGGCATAATCATCCGGACGGCGGCGCGCCTGCCAGCGCAGATCGGCGCCCGCAGGCAGCAGGGTCGGCCAGTCCCGGCGCAACAGCCCGCCGATCCGCCCAGCGGCGCCGAGCACCAGAATGGCCGGGGCTGTGGGATCCGCCCCCGATTCTGCCTCCATAGGTGTTGACGCTTGTTGTTGACGCATGGCACAGGCCCAGTATCTTGCTCGAATAATAACCACAGGTCCGAAACCGGATCAGAAATCAAGCCGTTTCCGGACAGGGACCTCATGCGCTCTTTCATTTCACTGCTCGCCGCCGTCAGCCTCGTTCTTTTGTCGGCGGCTTGTGGCCGTCTGCCAAGCGGCGCCCCCGTCAGCGAGGAAATCCTGGCCCAGTCCAGCGAACCGGATGCCGATTTTGCGCTTTATCAGGTCAGCCGCGCCTTCCTGCCCACGGTGGGGCAATGGCCGGAAACCGGCCAGAAAGAGCATCTTGGCTGGATCCGCGCCAGCCAGGGCGCCAAGACCCAGATCATCCAGGCCGGCGATACGCTGACGCTCCGGATCTGGGACAGCAGCGACAATTCCCTGCTGACCTCCTCCGAGCAGAAGATGGTGCAGCTGCAGGACGTGCGGGTGGCCTCGAACGGTTCTGTCTTCATGCCCTATGTGGGCAATGTGAATGTGCTGGGGCTGACCCCGGATCTGGCGCGGGAAAAACTGCAGGAAGAGCTGGAAGCCATCGTGCCTTCGGCGCAGCTGCAGCTGGACATGGCCGAAGGGCGCGGCAACTCGGTCGATCTGGTCTCGGGCGTTGCCCAGCCCGGTACCTATCCGATGCCGGACCGCAACTATACGGTGATGGGGCTGATCTCGGCCGGGGGCGGTATTTCCTCCAACCTCAACAACCCGCAGATCCGCCTGGTGCGGGGCAGCAATATCTACGGCACCTCGGTGCAGAACCTGCTGAACAATCCCCGCCTTGATACGCTTCTGCGTGGCGGCGACCGGGTCTTCGTGGAAGAGGACGAACGCTATTTCCTCTCCTTCGGGGCCACCGGCACCGAGGATCTGCATATCTTCACCAAGGACGAGATGTCGGCGATGGACGCGATCTCGGTCTCGGGGGGCTTTCAGGACAGCAAAGCCGATCCCGAAGGGCTGCTGGTCCTGCGCGAATACCCGGACACAGCGGTGGCGCCCGGTCAGCGCGGCCCGCGCCACAACCGCGTGGTCTTCACCCTGGATCTGACCACGGCAGACGGGCTGTTTTCCGCTCGCAAGTTCGAGATCAACCCCGGTGATCTGGTCATCGCCACCGAATCTCCGGTCAACGATGCGCTGACCGTCTCCAATCTCATCGGCAACTTCTTCGGTGTCTTCAGCCGCGCCGGCGTGCTGTAACGCGCGCCGCCCCAGCCGCAACGGATTTGCAACAGGGAGGGAAAGCCACGGGGCCGCTGCTCTCCGGCATCACCCGGGCGAAATCTCGTCTAGTTGCCTTAGTTTGAGCTATTTTTCATTGTAAAATAATACACAAGCCGCAAAACTGCTGCTGCAATCCTTGCCAATCCAACCCTGCCGATCAAATCATGCGCCCTGTACTCAGTTCTCTTGTTTCCTCAGCGGCCACCTTGCGCCGCCCTCTGCGACAGCTGGCCCTGGCCGCGGCGCTGCTGACCGGCGCGCCTGTCCTCATGCCAGGCCTCACCCCCGGCACGGCCATGGCGATGACTATTGATCCGGTGCAGCAGCACAATTCAAACGCGCTCTGGTTCGAGAACTGGACCGGCCTCAGCAAGGCAACTCTGGTGGTGGCGGGCCCTGACGGCACCGTAACCCGGGTCTTTGCAGAAGCGGGCACGCCGGTGTTCGAACTTGGCCGGGGCGAGGTTCTGGACGGAATCTACCGGTACGAGCTGAAAGCGGCGACAGAGGAAACCGTCAAGATCGTCAATCCGATCGACAACGGCCGGGGCGAAAGCAGCAACAGCCGCGCCAAACCCTTTTACATGAACGGGGCATTCCAGGTGTCCCGCGGGGTGATCGTCATCCCGGAAGATATCCGGGAAGAATGACCCCGGCGCCCGCTCCGACCGCCCGGGGCTGGAAGCGCGCCGGATGCACCAGACCAGATTTTAGCGACCAGCCCTGCTGCGACGCTCCGAACAGAAGGACATTGAGTATGAAACATGGATTTCGCCGCCCCCTAGCCGCCGGGATCAGCGCGCTGGCACTGCTTGTCGGCACGGCTCAGGCCGATCAGCAGTTCCTCGACGATGTGATCGTCGACGGCAGCCTCTGCGTCGGCCAGGACTGCGTCAATGGCGAGAACTTCGGTTATGACACCATCCGGCTGAAGGAAAACAACCTGCGGATCCGGGCGATGGATACCTCCAATTCGGCCAGCTTCCCCACCAGAGACTGGCAGATCACCTTCAATGACAGCTCCAATGGCGGGCAGGACAAGTTCTCCATCGATGACATCGATGCAGGCAGGACCCCCTTCACCATCGAGGCCAGCGCCCCCTCCCATTCGCTTTACGTGGATGATGGCGGCCGTATCGGCCTTGGCACCTCAACACCGGTTGTCGAGCTGCAGGTCGTTGATGGCGACAGCCCCACCCTGCGGCTGGAGCAGGACGGCTCCTCCGGCTTCACCGCCCAGACCTGGGACGTGGCGGGCAACGAAACCAACTTCTTCGTGCGTGATGCCACCAATGGCAGCCGCATCCCCTTCAAGATCCGCCCAACCGCACCGACCAACGCGATCTATGTGGATACCGATGGCGACATCGGCCTTGGTACCGCCAGCCCGGATGCGGGACTGCATGTCACCACCGGATCGCTGTTGCTGGAAGAGGGCGATGGGGGTGCGGGCAGCGCGACGCTGCATGTGCGCAAATCCGATGGCTCGGCAAGGATCCTGATCGAGGAAACTGCAGCCGCCGCGGGCACACGCCAGCTTCTGGAGATGAAGAACAAGGGCAATCTCTACTTCAGCATGACCGAAACCGGTAGCGGCTTCACCTGGAACGTTCAACAGCAGGTGGACAACAGTTTCAGAATCACGAACGGGGTCAGCGCAGGCGAGGAATTTCTGCTCAGCAGCACCGGTGATCTGAGCATCTCAGGCGGTCTTGTGACCGGGACGGCAGGAAATTGTACGGCTGCAACCCCTTGTGACCGGGTCTTTGATCCGGAGGTCTATACTGTTGCCTCGATCGAAGACCACGCCGCCAGCATGTGGGGCAACCAACATCTGCCCGCCGTCGGGCCGACCCGCCCGAATGAGCCGGTTCATATCACGTCCAAGCTTCTGGGCATGCTGAACGAACTGGAGCATGCGCATATCTATATCGAGCAACTTAACACACGGGTGAAGGATCTCGAAACGCAGCTGGCCATGGTCCAGGGTGAATAAGACAGCTCTAGACCTCTGCCTCCGAAAGGTTCCAGGGCCCCGGCAGCACCGCTGCAGTTGACTGTGCAGCGGTGCTGTCGGGGTGCTCTGGAGATGACAGCCCTCATTGCCCCCTCAGGACCATGCCCTCAGATACCCCTTCGACATCCCGCGCCAAAACCCTGGAAAACAACATTCTCGCCACACGGAAAATGACGCCCGGAGGGGAAAACTACAGGGCCTATGTCGGTCCCCCTCAGACCAGATGAGCGTTTTGCGGCGGGCGAGCCGCAGATGTGGTTTTCTGACGAACACGGAAGAGTTCGAAGGAGAAAGACCAATGACGAAAACGCTTTACGTGGGGCTGGACGTCCACAAAGA
>Ga0098070_100361_pt1 | contig 10650 bp, 7 predicted proteins | sample 28_taG_FD_75063 | JGI IMG/M metagenome (GOLD analysis project Ga0098070, IMG submission 75063) | Marine viral communities from Cariaco Basin, Caribbean Sea - 28_WHOI_OMZ | ecosystem: Environmental > Aquatic > Marine > Oceanic | place: Caribbean Sea: Cariaco Basin | collected 2014-11-12
ATGAAGCTTTTGCTGAAGGCTTATTAACCTTCATATTGGTTTGGTGGTTTTCCTCTAAACCACGCCCACGTATGGCCGTCTCTGCTTTATTTATGTTGTGCTATGGCATCAGTCGTTTCACAATCGAATTTTTCCGCCAGCCCGATGAAGGTTATCAATTAATCTTTGGTTGGATGAGTAAAGGACAGCTATACACTTTGCCTATGATTATTATTGGCTTGATATTAATGGTATTAGCTTATCGTCGTCAGCAGTATGATTGGGGCAAATACGTGAGTTAATCCTAAGCACTAATGGCCAAACTGAAAGATTTAGCCCTTTAATTTGCTCATTACTTTTTATTAATTATTTGAATTGAAACGTTGACTGTATCACTATGATAACCACTAAAAAAAATGAAGCCGCCTATCTGGATTTAATCCGCTACGTTCGTGACCACGGTACCGAAAAGGGAGACCGTACGGGTACAGGAACTCGCAGTCACTTTGGCGCCCAATTACGCTTTGATTTAAGCGACGGTTTTCCGTTATTAACCACCAAAAAAGTTCACATGAAATCGATTACCTATGAACTATTTTGGTTTTTAAAAGGCGATACCCATGTTAAATATTTACAGGACAATGGGGTGCGTATTTGGAATGAATGGTCAACGGCTGAACAAACTGCTCGATTTGGTCGCCCCGAAGGCGAGCTTGGCCCTATCTATGGTCATCAGTGGCGCAACTATGGTGCCAGTAAAAAACCAGATGGCAGCTACAACCAAGATGGAGTGGATCAAATCGTTGAGGTGATTGAGCAAATTAAAAACAACCCCAACTCTCGCCGTTTGATTGTCTCTGGTTGGAACCCTGTGGAAGCGACTCAGGTTGCATTGCCCCCTTGCCATACCCTATTCCAATTCTTCGTAGCAGATGGCAAGCTGTCTTGCCAATTGTATCAGCGTTCAGCAGATTTATTTTTAGGGGTGCCGTTTAACATTGCCAGCTACTCCTTATTAACCCATATGATTGCTCAAGTCTGCGACTTAGAGGTGGGCGAATTCATTTGGACCGGTGGTGATTGTCACCTGTATCAAAACCATATTGAACAGGTAAATGAGCAGCTGTCACGCGAGGCTTATGAGCTGCCCACCCTATGGTTGAATCCTGATATTAAAGATATTTTTGATTTTACCTTTGATGACATTCGAGTCGAAAACTATAAATCGCACCCTGCTATCAAAGCACCGGTCGCCGTTTAGCGTTTAGCGTTGAGACAGTTATAAGATACCTTTATATTTATAAGCAATATATCTTATAACCTAGATACATTTTTAACCCATATTAAGACAGTAATTGATTAGCGAAAGGACGGTTTCATGAGCTATGCCCACACCCAAGTTGCCCAAATTGCGGCCATTAGCAATAACCGCTGTATTGGTAAAGACAATAACTTACCATGGCATATCCCCAATGATTTAAAGCATTTTAAAGCCTTAACCACTGCGGAGACCGATGCCTATGTAGATAGCGGTTTAAAGGGTATTGTTATCATGGGCCGCAAAACCTTTGAATCGATGGGTTCAAAACCCTTGCCAAAACGGGTAAACTTTATCATTACCACTCAAATGGATTATGCGAAACAAAAGGACTTGGAAGGTCTTGAAGATGTGCATGTGGTACATAATTTAGATGATGCGTTAACCCACGCTGCTAATGTGGCTCATGGACTAAAGTTTGAAACTATTTGGGTAATTGGCGGTGAACGCGTCTTTAAAAACGCTTTGATGTTTACCGACCGCATTGAGTTGACCATCGTTGACACTGATATTGAAGACGGCGATGCTTTTTATCCTGAAATACCTGAAGATTTTGAATTAACTGAAGAATCTGAATCATTTACCGATGAAGACAGTGGCTTAAGCTATAAGTTTGTCACCTATTTACAGAAAGAAGGCTAATTGTATTGTGGCTCATAAAATGAGAGGACTGTAACCGTTATTTAATCTAGCCTGCTTATTTGAGCGGGCTTTTTTATCGTTACTCGCTCACCGTCTAGTTACGCTTACTGCTCTCTGCTGCCTAATGTCTCATTTTAAGCTTTTATGCTAGCCACCCTTATTGCCATGAATCAAAATTCTCCCCTCAAAAGAGCAGTACTATGATTATAAAAACTCTAAAAATATTATTGCTGTTTATTGTCGGATTGCTTGCTCTTTTGACTCTGTTGGCATTTCTTACCTATAAGGATCTGCCTGACAATACCCAGCGCACCAAGTCCACTCATTTACCAATAGATTCTGACACTGCTTTGGCTCGGCAGTTACTGCCTGCTATGCAGCAACACCCTGATATGAGCGGTGTTTATTTATTAGGTGATAGCCATGAAGCTTTCCTAGCGAGATTGTCTTTGGCCGCTGCTGCCGAAAAAACTTTAGATGTGCAATATTACATTTGGCATGATGACACCACGGGCCATCTGTTGATGCAAAGCTTATATCAAGCTGCTGAACGTGGGGTACGGGTCCGCTTATTGCTAGATGATAATAATACAGGGGGTATGGACAAGTTATTGGCCAGTGTTGACGCTCATCCCAATATAGAAATACGGCTATTCAACCCCTTTATGCAGCGAACTTTACGACCTTTAGGTTACTTGAGTGATTTTTTCCGACTCAATCGCCGCATGCACAATAAGTCTTTTAGCGCTGACGGTCTAGTAACTATAACTGGGGGTCGCAACGTCGGCGACGAATACTTTGGCTTTGGTAGTGGCGTAATGTTTGCAGATTTAGACATTACCACCGTCGGGCCTGCGGCTAAAGAAGTAGAGCAAGATTTCGATCGTTACTGGGCCAGCGAATCCTCCTACCCACTGCAAAGCATTGTCAAAGTGACAGCGACAGAGCCTTTTGATACCTCTCCCTCACAAGATATTGACACTCAGCGTTTCTTAGAAGAGCTTGGGGAATCTAAATTTGTAAAGCAGTTGCGTGACGGTTCACTTCCGCTAATTTGGACCAAGACCCAACTGATTAGTGATGATCCTGCCAAAGGTTTGCAAAAATCGAGAGAGGCAGATTCGGTACTGGCTCATATCACTCCGTTAATGCAGCAAACTAAGGAGGAACTACTTATCATTTCTCCTTATTTTGTCCCGACCAAGCAAGGGGCAAACTTATTTAGTCGTCTGGCCCAAGAAGGGAAAAATGTCGCCGTATTGACCAACTCCTTAGCGGCTACTGATGTTATCCCTGTTCATGCCGGCTACGCCAAATACCGCAAACCTTTATTGACCTCAGGTGTCGCCTTATACGAGCTCAAGCCTCAAGCCACAGTGATTGCCAAAAATCATGGGGGCATTATCAAAAGTAGTGGCGCTAGTTTACATGCCAAAACTTTTATCATTGATAATAAAACGCTATTTGTCGGCTCGTTTAATATGGACCCCCGCTCTGCAGCATTGAATACTGAAATGGGGTTCGTGTTTGATAGCGAGGAGATGGCCAGCTATTTGGCAGATAACATGAAACAAAAACAAATGCAGTACAGCTATTTGGTCAGCAAAAATGCCAAAGGTAAACTGCACTGGGAAACCATTGAAGATAACCAGACCCTTGAGTTTGATGATGAGCCGCACAGCAGCTTTTTATCGCGTGCCGGCGTCTGGGTTTGCTCCTTATTGCCGATTGAATGGTTGTTGTAGCAGGCAATAGTTGGACAATCACAAAAAAAAGCCGCCTAAAATTTAGGCGGCTTTTTAATTTAAAGTAAAGAAACAACTATAAATAACGAGTTAAACGATTACATAACCGACTAAATCGCTTTAGTGCGCTCAGTTAACCAAGCCAGTGCTTCACCTTCTACACGGTCTTTTAGCTCATGATAAACGTGGGTGTGGTAATCATTCAACCAATCAATTTCCTCTTGGGTAAGTAGATCTGGGTTCACCAAACGGGTATCGATAGGACATAAAGTAACTGTTTCAAAGTTTAGATAATGACCAAACTCGGTCTCTTCAGGCGTTGGTGCCGGCTGATTCACTACTAAGTTTTCGATACGAATGCCCCATTTACCTTCACGATAAATACCAGGTTCATTACTGCTAATCATACCGACTTTCATCGCACGCTCTGGCGGATTGCTGGCAGCATAAGCAATCACTTGCGGGCCTTCATGAACGTTTAAGAAATAACCCACACCATGACCGGTACCATGACCATAATCCATCTGGGCTTGCCATAATGGGGCACGGCAAATGGCATCAATTAATGGTGAAGCAATGCCATCTGGGAAGCAGGCTTTGGCTAGTGCAATATGTGCTTTTAACACCATGCTAAAGTCGCGTTTTTGTACCTCATTGACATTACCAATGCCCACAACACGGGTAATATCGGTGGTGCCATTCTGGTACTGTGCTCCTGAATCGATGAGTAACAGGCCATCGCCGTCTAAATAACTAAACTTGTCTTCAGTCGCACGGTAATGTGGTAAAGCACCATTTTTGTTGTACCCAGCAATAGTAGGGAAGCTAGGCGATACATAATGTGGCTGCTGGCTACGTACCTCAATCAGCATGCTATCGACATCAAGTTCACTTAAACGCTCGCCTTTATTCAAGCGCGCTTCAAATTCAGCGAAGAATTGACATAAAGCAGCACCGTCTTGACGCATGGCTTCACGCACATGCTCGATATCCTCGACTGATTTTATTGATTTTAATAGGGTGCTTGGTGCAATTTGCTCAATCATTCCAATGTCATCACCTAAGTCATTTAGCGTGCCTACCGCCACTTTATTAGGATCTAACAGCAGCAAATCTTCAGGGGTTAATTGACTTAAAGCAGACTGCACTTGGTCATATTCTGCGACGTCAATGCCCGCATCGGCCAATAGCTTAGCGATATCATCGCCGACCTTGTTGTTGTCGATATATAAAGTGGCTTTGTCAGCTGTAATCAGCATATGAGCCAAGAACACCGGGTTATAATCGACATCATTGCCGCGCAGGTTAGTTAACCAAGCAATATCATCTAAGCTCGACACCAGATGATGGGTAACCCCAATCTCTTGCATTTGAGCGCGCACATCGGCCAATTTTTCTTTGGCTGATTGTGATAAAAACTGCTCGTCATGAGCATACAGAGGGGCCGTTGGTAAAGCAGGACGATCCTGCCACAGCTCAGTCAATAAGTCTTGCTCAGTGATTAAGCGAATACCCTCTTCGTCCTCGCCTGCCACTTCATCAAAAGCGTCTAGCAAACGGTCTTGTTCTGCTAACGACAACACATTACCATCGATGGCAACCGCATCGCCTGGGTTTAAATGAGAAGCCAACCACTCTGCGTGATTGGGTGAGCCTTTTTGTAGCTTCTGTAAACTAATACCTGTTTCTGCCAATTGGGCTGCAGCTTGTACCCAGTAACGGCTGTCAGTCCATAGACCGGCAAAATCTTCGGTGACCACCAACGTACCTACTGAACCGGTAAAACCTGATAACCACTGACGGCCTTGCCAGTACTCTGGCAAATACTCAGACAGATGAGGGTCTGCAGAAGGAATGATAATGGCATCAATTTCGTTATTTTTTAGCACTTGACGTAATTGACTGATACGCTCTTGAATAATAGATTTACTCATTATTAACTTACCTCTTTTTTATAGAGTGATTTTTATTGTGAATTGGGGCCAGTTTTAAATACAAAAAACGTGCTACCAATTATGGTAACACGTTTGATTTTTAGAACGGTTTTTAGTTAGTAAGCGTCTTAAAATCTTACTATAAATCTGCAGCTTTATTAAACAATTTTATTACGGGCATCTTCAGCTTCACTGCGATCAAGCATCGCTCTAACTGGCTTAGACAATGCCAATAATATCAAGGCTGTGACCACTAAGAAAATAGTCATTGTGGTAAATAAACTTGGCAAGCCATCAATGGTATCAGCAGACACATGACCACCGAAGAAGGCAGCAACTAGGTTGCCCATTGCCACAGAGATAAAGAATAATCCCATCATTTGGCCTTGCATACCTTTCGGTGCAAGTTTGGTCATAGAAGACAGACCGACGGGGCTTAGTGCCAACTCACCTAGGGTCAATAGCAATAAACTACCGGTTAACCAGAGAGGAGAAACTAGCGTATCCGGATTGGCCACAACTAGTTTAGACGCCATAATCATAAGACCAAAGCCTGCTGCTGCCAGTAGCATACCTAGTGAGAACTTGGCCATACTGTTGGGTTCAAGATTACGTTTACCCAACCATACCCAGATAACACTCACAATTGGAGCCAACATCAAAATAAAGATGGGGTTTAACGACTGGAACCAAATGCTAGGTACCGTGAAACCTAATATATTTAAATCAGTATAGCGATCAGCAAATAAGTTAAACGAGGTAGGCTGTTGCTCAAAACTTGACCAGAATAGAGTCGAGCCGATGATTAAGATAAAACAAATTAATAAGCGTAATTTATCGGTTTTGTCTAACTTAGGAGAAATAAACATAAAGCCAAAATACAACAACACTGTCGCAGCGATAAAGTAGGTCATGTATTCTGCGACCAACGCTGGATTAAATGGCATGATACCTGTAGCGATTAAGACAATAAGCGCCACTAAAGCTACCAAGAACACTGTTACCCAGCGCCCTACATTGTGATACTGACCATTGGCCATTTCCCACTCAGGGGTAATGCCTTTGAGGGTGGCATAACGTTTCAAGTTTTTGCGAGCGGCAAAACGGTATACCAATAGCGAGACTAGCATCCCTAGTCCACCGACACCAAAACCAAGGTGCCACATTTGTTTTTCTTGGAATATACCAACAATAAGGGCGGCGACTAAGGCACCGATATTAATGCCCATATAAAATAAGGTAAAGCCACCATCGCGTCGTGCGTCATCCTTGGGATATAAAGCGCCTACCATCACTGAGATACAGGTTTTAAACAGACCTGAACCTAAGACAATGCAGACCAGACCAATAAAAAACATCGGCATACCAAACAAAGCCGATAAAGCAATACACAAATGACCTAAGGCAATAATAACACTGCCCCACCATAAGGCTCTTTCTTGACCTAGCCAATTGTCAGCCAACCAGCCACCAGGTACGGCGGCCAAATATAAAGTACCTGCGAAAATACCATAAATAGCAGAAGCGGTGGCATCATCAAAGCCAAAACCGCCGTTACTTACTGAGGCCACCATAAATAGCACCAGTAAGGGACGGATACTATAGTATGAAAAGCGTTCCCACATTTCGGTGAAAAACAAAGACCTTAATGGCTGAGGATGACCCATAAAGCCATTGTCTAGCGCCTTTAATTCAGCGGAGGACCCTTCTCGTTTTGAGTCTGCACTACTCATAGTCTCAATTCCTTAGTTGTATAACCGTTAACAGTGTCACTCTTAGCTGCATAATGAACGCCGTCCATCTTTACAAGCAGTATTTAGAGCAAGCCGTTATGTCATAGTATGAGCAAAATTTGGGTTAGTAATAACGTTGTCTTTCATAAAAAAGACAAGTATTGTTTCATGGGATAAAAGGGTCGTAAAGAAGAAATTAGTGAAATGTCACCAAAAAAACCCGCTCTATCATATAGATAAAGCGGGTTTTAGCGTATTTTATGTCTTAAAAGTGACGCATCACTCACAAACTACTTGAGGCAATATAACCGATAAGCCAACACCAATAAATAGTATTAACGGACCGTTATAGCACAGTCTCAGCTGATTTACCTGAGCATTCATCAAGTGATACACAGCGTCCTATTGAGCAGGCGCAGGCTGTGTTGTCTCTGCAGAAGCATCTGCACGTTTCGCCTCATCGGCTGCAACGTCTGTAGCAGTAGATTGCGATTCAGTAGCATCTGATGACGCTTCAGGAGTTGCAGACTCTTCAGTCGCAGTAGGTGTACCCATTGTCGCTGATTTACCTTCTAATGCGGCAGGGGTAGCATCTGTAGCTGTGGCGTCAGTTGCTGTCGCTTCTGTTGCTGTAGCATCTGTTGTAGTGGCATCTGTAGCTGCCGCAGGCTCTGCAGCTGCAGGTTTAGCAGCCTCTTCTTTAGCAGGTTCAGCTACTGCAGCTTTAGGCATGTCATGATTTCCTGCAGGGCGTAAGAAGGCTGAAATACCAATAAGAAGTACAATAGCCAAAAACGCAGCCGTACCTATCATGGCGTAGGTAAATTCTTTCTTTGGGTTATTTTGGCTTGCATCTGCCATAGGTCACCTATCTGTATTATTTGATAAAGGTTTAAGAGGAGTTAGTCCTCTGCAATATAGTCTTTTAAAGTGTGGTAGTAACTCTACATTCCCCGTAATGACTACGCTTCAGCACTATACCACAGTCAGAACCGTTCACATATCTTGCTATTATATCGCAATTTGCTATCTTTTGTGAAAACGCCCTGTCCAATTTGTGGATTAGCAGTGTATTTTTACATATCCCTGTCAATACGAGAAGGATTTTTTAGGTACGATTATTGCTTATTACCGCGTTTTCCGAGATAGCTTAACAACAACATTAGGCCTATTAATAATAAAACAGGCGTATTACCAAAGCGCACATAAGGGGTTGTCCCTGTACGCGACTGCACTTCACCGCGCAATACGGTGCGTTCAAATTGAGGCGCTCGGGCCACAATTTTACCAGTATGGTCAATAATAGCCGTTACCCCAGTATTGGTGGCACGCATAAACCATCGACCCGTCTCCAAAGAGCGCATCTGTACCATCTGTAAATGCTGTAAAGGACCGGCTGAGGTGCCAAACCAAGCATCGTTAGATATGGTCAGTAAAAAGTCTGTATTTTGTGCATTGCGGCGCGTGGTGTCTGGATAAGCCACTTCGTAGCATACCGCTGACCCTAAGTTATGTCCTCTCACCTTTAGAGGAGATTGATTTTCAGGACCACGGCTATAGTTCAGAACCTCTTGACTGCCTGCCAAGCCTGGGAATAAATCTAATGCCCCCTGGAACGGGATATATTCTCCAAAAGGAACTAGATTTTGTTTTTTATACAGCCCTTCTGCTTGCGCCCCTAAGGCAATCACACTGTTATAAAAAGGCGCGTATTTATCGGTTTCTTTGTTATAAGCCGCTTCATCTTTATAAGGAATGCCGGTTACCCAAGTGGTGTCTGTTTCCTTAGCAACTTTGACCACTTCCGTCATAAACGGCCAAGCTTCGGTCTGAAACATCGGAATAGAAGATTCAGGCCAAATAACCAAATCTTGTCCCCACTCAGTCCTACTCAGCGTGGCGTAAATCTCAAGGGTCTTATAACGGTATTCGGTTAACCATTTTAAATCCTGAGGAATATTACCTTGTACCAAAGATACTTTCAGGTTGGGGGTATTTTGTTTGGGCTGGGTCCATGCAGGATTGACCAGCCAAAGCCCGATACTCACTGCTAAAAACAGGGCGGCAACTACCAGATAACCGGCGCGTTTGCGGAAAACATCCACCAAGCTTGTGGCCAATAAAACTGCCACAAAAGACACCGCGAATACCCCAGCTACCGGTGCCAATGAAGACAACCAATGCTGCTCGGTAAAAGCATAGCCAACAAACAACCAAGGGAAACCGGTTAAAAACCATGTTTTCATCCACTCTTGCAACACCCAAAGGGCCGCAAAAGCCAAAGGCTGTTTGCCCACAAAACGGTTAAAAATCCAAGCCATAAAGCCATGGAACAGACCCATACCTAGGCCCATCACCGCAATTGCCAACAAAGCTAAAGGCGCAGGTATGTCACCATAGTCATGAATTGAAGTATACAGCCAGAATGCACCCACACACCAAAGCCCCATACCGTAAGCCTCACCTATGATAAACGCCCGTTTATTGGACATAGGAGACAACAGTAAAGCATACAATAAGGCAGGAGAGATTAATGCGATAATCCAATACCCATAGGGGGCAAGCGATAACATAAACATCGCCCCTGCCAACCAAGCCACAATCACAGCAGTACCAATCGGCATCAAAGACGCTTGCTGCTCGTTATAGGGCTGATTTAATCTATCTTGGACGTGTTGGGTTGAGGCTCGCATGACCGCTCCGATTACTGGTAACTTAGGGTAATTAATCAAAAACCTGCTCAGCATTACATGCCAGCAGGTCGGTATCAATAATACTGTTCTGTCTTAACTGATAAAACAGTCATAAACTGTACAAGAGGGTAAAAGAATTCACTGAAAAGGGCAAATGAATTGCCACGTTTGTTTAGAGGGCAATATAAACCACATTCATCAAAGGATAAAACCACCGATAATGCCCTATTGGCTCAGCCTATACTATACGTGTTATGTGCCTATCATAACAGTCTACACCCCAAAAATGTTGAGGCGGATAACAGATAACCAATTCCCTCTGAAGAATCGCAGCAATATACTCTATAATCTTAGGTAAATACTGTAAAAATTTTGTCTAAATGCCCTATTTCTAGGTCCCTACTTGGCCTTTAATAACGCTATCAAAGAGCCTAATTATGCCGATATCATCTCCTAACATCCCAGAAAACAGCACAAACACGACCAGAGTGGCCACGGCCGTAGACTTGCCTGTGCATGTCTTAGCGGGCGTCGGTAGTAAAATTGAAGGGCAACTTGAGCAGCTGGGCATTAAGCGTTTATTCGACTTGCTATTACACTTGCCAC
>Ga0098070_100362_pt1 | contig 10537 bp, 8 predicted proteins | sample 28_taG_FD_75063 | JGI IMG/M metagenome (GOLD analysis project Ga0098070, IMG submission 75063) | Marine viral communities from Cariaco Basin, Caribbean Sea - 28_WHOI_OMZ | ecosystem: Environmental > Aquatic > Marine > Oceanic | place: Caribbean Sea: Cariaco Basin | collected 2014-11-12
AATGCCGTAACCTGCCGAAAACAGCATAGCAAACCATTCGAGGAACTGATATTCAGCCTCTGCATGGTCAGGGCCTAACTTGATACTGCCATAAGGCGAAAACGCCAACACGATGACAAACATCAAAAATATGGCAACTGCCAGCATATAAAACCAGCCGAACGTCTCGGTGGTAAACGCCAGGACGTTACTAAACAGCTCGCCGGCTGCTTCTGGATTGATAGCAGTACCAATCACCAATAGCAGCATGATAGCCGCCGCTGGGACAAAAACTGGCAACAAAATAGTGGAGCGAGGTAATTTACTCATAAAAGTGATATCCTCAAAAAGTGAAAAAACCGACCAACCGTGCTTGTTAAAATATTTTTTGCATAAAATGTCTGTTTGATAAATGTTTGATACTACATTTTGATTTCTGACACTCTACTGCTTATAAGCACTGGTTTGATAAATGGGTTTTAAAGACAAAACTGTTTAACCAACAGTCAGCCATTACGATATTTATCACACTCTTTTGAAAAACCCCAGACAATCTCTGTCCTTGTAACACTACTTTAACGGTTGTTACATGACTATTACCAAGCAACAAAAAAGGCAGCTTGTTAGCCGCCTTTAATATATAAAATATATCTGTTTGTCTGCAATTGCCATACTATCCTGCAATAACTGCGGCAAGCTGTTGCGCCAGATCTGCCAGCTCGCCTTGATCCGCTTGGGTGACGGCATGACGGCCTAGCTCATGAATACTCGATGGAATCAGATGGACATGATAATGAAACACTGTCTGCCCAGCTTGCGAACCATTTAGCTGCACTTGGATGATACCTTCGCGCTCAAATACTTGACGCTGCGCTTGCATGACTTTTTTGGCAGTCATCAGTACCGCTGCCGCATATTCTGGCTCCAAATCAGCCAAATCGATTGCTTTTTGTTTGGGAATGACCAGTACGTGGCCTTTTGCTTGTGGCATGATATCCATAAAGGCAAGGGTTTTATCGTCTTCATACACCTTATGATAAGGAATATCACCATTAAGCATTTTGGCGAAGATGTTATTGTCATCGTAGCGGCTAGGTTGATTGTTTTGACTCATAGTCTATATCCTTAATAGTAATTTTTAGTTCTAAATATTTTGAAAACGTCGATCCAAATACAAAAGAAGTCTGCAATATAGTGAGCGAAATAGCAAGAGAGCATAAATAATGACTGACAGCTTTTTAGATAGAGTAAAGAGTTATAACCGATCTTTTGCCCTGTCACTCCACTAATTTATTAACGTTTTCTAGCTATCAATGTTATATTAAACCTCTACTCTGATAACATATAGTCGAACCACTATTAAAGTGTTACAGCGTTAGACTCGTTTAGCCTACTACTGTAGTACTTGCACTCGTCTGCCTTGTACCACTTTTAATATTGATTGGCTATAACTGTTATGGATTTAACTGCCTTGCCGACTCAATCAGCGACGAATATGACTACTGATCAAAATACTCCCTTAAACTCCTCAAACTTAGCGTCATCAGATAACATGACATCTACTGCTAAGGCTGAAGATGGTACGTCACAAAAGCAAGCAAACGTCATTGACCCTAATGCGATTATTTTGGCACAAGCGCTCACGGATACTGCTATTAGTTGGCGCATTCATAACTGCAAAATCAGCGAAAAAACCGTTAGTCAGGAGTTGCCGCTGCAATTCTTATATCACTATGATAGCCTTGATGATGCTATTAAACAGGCCCATCCTTTGACGCCAAAGCTGCTAGCACAGTTTAATACTCTGATGAGTGCTAAAGAAGCGGCGGCAGCTTTGGACATCAGCGCCGATTTGATAGCGACGCCTTGGCATGTCAAAGTGATCGGCTCGTTAGTAGTCTTTAGTGAAGCGCTGCAATTAGCAGTGCGGCTACATTGGACCAATACAGCCAAGACGACTGAGCAAACTTATACCCAAAACAAAGCTGACGCGGTGATTGCTGCCTTTAAAGATTGGCAGTTTTTTGGCCGCGTTGATGTGCTCTACAAAAACGACAAACAAGCTTTAATCAGCATCGATGAGTATAGTATCGATAAAGATAGCAGTGTCGATGATTGGGTGCTGACGATTGCTGCGGGCAATGACTACCAACTGTTACCCGCTACCCACGCTCTAAGCATCCTCTCAAAACTTGAAGAGCACAAACCTAAGCTGCCTTGGTTTGAGGCGGCTATACTAGAACGCATTGAGTAGCGTTAGCCACTGATTATGTGCCGCGCGCTATCTGGCACTCTGCTATTGATAGCAATACAAATTATCACTGTTACATTCTAACGATGGCATCAAAAAACAAACGTACCCTTTATTAGATTAGTAAGGAATAACACATGGATTATCGCTCAAAAACCTCTACTGGTGGCCGCAATATGGCAGGCGCACGAGCGTTATGGCGCGCAACGGGGATGACGGATGGCGACTTTGGTAAGCCTATCATCGCTATTGCCAACTCTTTTACGCAGTTCGTACCCGGTCACGTCCATCTAAAAGATCTTGGCCAATTGGTCGCACGTGAGATCGAGCGCGCAGGCGGCGTGGCAAAAGAGTTCAATACTATCGCGGTGGATGACGGTATTGCGATGGGTCACAGCGGTATGCTCTACTCGTTGCCGAGCCGTGATTTGATCGCGGACTCTGTGGAGTATATGGTCAACGCTCACTGCGCTGATGCGTTGGTCTGTATCTCTAACTGTGACAAAATCACGCCCGGTATGCTGATGGCAGCGATGCGTCTCAATATTCCTGTAGTCTTCGTTTCAGGCGGCCCAATGGAAGCGGGTAAAGTCGTCGCTAGTACCGTCGGCAAAAGCCATAATAATGAAGACTCGCAAGGTAGCGCTATTCGCAAATTAGATCTAGTCGACGCAATGATGGACGCCGCTGACGATACCATCAGCGATGAAGATGTACGAGAGATCGAAGTCTCTGCTTGTCCAACTTGTGGCTCGTGCTCAGGGATGTTCACCGCAAACTCCATGAACTGTCTGACCGAAGCGCTAGGTCTATCGCTACCGGGTAATGGCTCACTGCTTGCTACACATGCGCTACGCCGTGAGCTATTTTTAGAAGCAGGTCGTACTATCGTCGATTTGGCGAAACGCCGTTATGAGCAAGATGATGATTCGGTACTACCGCGCTCTATCGCTAGCAAAGCGGCGTTTGAAAACGCTATGAGCCTCGATATCGCAATGGGCGGCTCAACCAACACTATCTTGCATCTGCTCGCTGCGGCAAATGAAGCAGAGATTGACTTTAAGATGGCTGATATCGATAGACTCAGCCGCCGTGTGCCTTGCCTATCAAAAGTCGCGCCTGCCACGCAAAAGTACCACATGGAAGATGTACACCGCGCAGGCGGGGTTATGGCACTACTAGCAGAGTTAGATAGAGCTGGCTTATTGAGCACAGAGGTGCCTACCATTCATAGCCCATCAATGCGCGCAGCTCTTGATAAATGGGATATCATGAATCCTGATAATACTGAAGCGCGGGCGCGTTATATAGCAGCTCCTGGCGGCGTGCGTACGACAGAAGCGTTTTCGCAAGATAAAGAATGGCCCAACCTCGATGTCAACCGCGAGTCAGGCTGTATCCGCAGTGCTAAGCATGCTTACTCAGAAGATGGCGGCCTTGCTGTACTCTACGGCAATATCGCCGAGCGAGGCTGCGTGGTCAAAACCGCAGGCGTCGATGAAAGTATCTTAGTGTTCACCGGTCGCGCGCGTCTGTTTGAGTCGCAAGATGCGGCTGTCGAGGCGGTATTATCCGATGAGATCGTAGCAGGTGACGTGGTTATTATTCGTTATGAAGGGCCTAAAGGCGGTCCTGGCATGCAAGAGATGCTCTATCCGACCACTTATTTGAAGTCCAAAGGCTTAGGTAAAGAGTGCGCTTTACTCACCGATGGCCGCTTCTCTGGCGGTACGTCAGGATTATCTATCGGCCACGCCAGCCCAGAAGCCGCTGAGGGCGGCGCTATTGGCTTAGTGGTCGAGGGCGATACGATTCACATTGATATTCCCAACCGTACTATCAATATGGACGTGAGCGATGCAGATTTAGCAGCGCGCCGCGAAGAGATGGAAGCACGCGGCCGCGATGCGTGGAAGCCTGTCAGCCGTGAGCGCTATGTGACGCCAGCCTTACGCGCTTATGCTGCCATGACCACCAGTGCAGATACGGGGGCGATACGCGACGTGAGTCAAGTTGAACGCTAACGACATCCCTACTCTCTAAAACCTCAAACTGTTGAGAAAAGCCTGCATCGTGCAGGCTTTTTTTTCACAAAAAAACAACGCAGCACGCGTTTTGATAACGATTTTTTGCGGTAATAACATATTTTTGGCGTCATGATAAGACTGACTCAGAGCAGCCGCGCTGACGACTTCGAACAAACTATCAGTCAGATAACTTAGGTGACAGATAACTGAGGTGAGCTGGTTATCGACTAGGCCGTCATACATTAAATATTTTTAAATAGTTGTCGATAAAAACTTTTATAACATATTTTTATAACATAGTCGCGTGCACCCCTTTATGATTGAAAACTATAACGTCTTCTTATTGGTCTGCGGCATCGCCTTTTTGTTTGGGGCGCTGTTTCCTATCGCGTTTAAACGCACCCCGATCTCATTGCCGATGCTGCAGGTAAGCTTTGGGTTGCTGATGGGTTATTGGTGGACGACGTTATCGTTTTTGGATCCGATTGACAATGGCCTTGTCATCGAAAAACTCACAGAAATCGTGGTCTTGGTATCACTGGTTGGCGCGGGTATCAAGATTGATACCGAGCTATCTTGGCGGCTGTGGCGACCGACGATCAGGCTGCTGCTCATCACCATGCCGATTGGTATTTTTGCCATGGCAGCGTTGGGCTACTATGCTTTTGGCTTGAGTATGGGTGCGGCGATTTTGTTGGGTGCGGTGCTGGCACCGACCGATCCTGTCTTGGCGTCTAGCATTCAGGTCGGGCCGCCAAACACTGGCGGCGAGGACACGACGCGCTTTACCTTGACCTCAGAGTCAGGGTTAAATGACGGATTGGCGTTTCCATTTGTTTATTTGGCTATCAAGGTGGCAGAAGCGTTGAGCGCAGGTCAGCGTTTCGATGGCGAGATGCTCTGGTCATGGTTTACCCACGATGTTTTGTGGAAGATAGGCGCAGGATTGGTGGTGGGTATCATCGTTGGCAAAGCCATGGCCAAGCTTGTGTTTTCTAAATACAGTCAAGAAACGCCCATCTCGCAAGGCTATGTAGTGATCGCTCTGACGCTGGTCGCTTATGGACTGGCCGAGTATGTAGAGAGCTATGGTTTTATCGCTGTGTTTGTCGCAGCCTTTGCCTTTCGCCGCTCAGAGCACCAGCATGATTACCATCAAAAACTCCATGATTTCGCTGAGCAGTCAGAGGGTTTACTCATGTCGCTAGTACTAGTGGTGTTTGGGATGCTGCTTGGTCAAGCCTTACAGTCAGGCATCGAGCTGACATGGCGGGTCTACATCGTCAGCTTTGTGTTTTTACTTCTGATACGTCCTATCGGCGGGTTTATCGCCTTATCGGGGCTAGGCCTGCCTCATTCCGAAAAATACGTAATCTCGGCTTTGGGTATTCGCGGTATCGGCACCTTGTATTACTTATCCTATGCGCTCAACCACGGCTACTTTGCAGACGATGATGCGCTCAAGTTATGGGTGGTCTGCTCTATTGTAATTTTGATATCTATCTTTATGCATGGCTTGAGTGCGCCAAAGCTGCTCAAAATAACACCCAATAAGCCGCCTTCGACATAAGCATTGTCGAACATGTTAGCAATTTATACACTAGCTACGTGCGGCTAAGGCGCTACCAACGCGAGTACTGCTTCGGTCAAAGCAAACTGACGAACGTCATTGAGCATCGTAGTATCGAAGTTATGAATAAAAGCAAACGACAATTGCCGCGATGGATCACACCACGCCACTGAGCCGTTGTAGCCCATGTGACCAAAACCCGCCGCAGTATCAGCACAGACACTAAACAGACGATGATAGCCCAAGCGCCAATACATAGGCGCTGGCATGACCGCATCTAACCCTGTGACTTGGGGCGTGGATAACTGCTCAAAAGTAGCGCGATCGATTAGCGTCTGACCTTGCCATACCCCGCCATTAGCAAGCATGGCATATATCGTCGCCAGCGCTTGAGCCGACGCGACCCCATTAGCAGCAGGGATGACGGCTTGTAGCGTTTGTCGTTGATAGTAATCAATAGGCTGCTTACCGGCTGGGATAAGCGCTGATTTGTAGTTTTTTAGATTGAGGTGGCTGGTATCAAAATACAGACGACTGATACCTGCAGTGGTTAACGCCGGCTGGCGGTGATGTCCTTTATCCGTACCAGAAGCAGCTACAGAGCGCTGCATCTGCAAGGCTTGCTGCTGCCAACACGCCGCACTTGGCAAATGATTGTAGACAGATAAGGTATTTGCCGAGTCTGGTTTTAATGTGGGTTTTTGTCGTTTTTGCCGCAGCTTAGGGGTTGCCGTCTCGTCTGTATCAAAGTCTTTGGCTAGCTTGGCGACAAGGTCGACTTTATCATCTGGCACCCCAAAATAGCAGCTATCAGCAATCCCTAATGGCGCCGTCAAATAATGGCTTAGCGCTTGCGCAAGCTGCATCTTGGTGACGATTTCTACCAAGCCGCCCAGCACCCAGCCGTAGATTAGCGCACTATAAGCGGAGTCGTAAGCGTCGGCTTGGTCAGGTTGAGTCATAGTCATGTCGGCAACTTTTTTGCGCATATACGACCAGTCTAGTACCGCCTCGCTATCTGCCTCAATACTGGTAATTGCAAAGAGATCAGCTTGGTGCGACATCACCTGCCGCAGCGTAACATGTGCTTTGCCATTAGCCGCAAATGCCGGCCAATACTGGGCAATGGGGACGTCATAAGCGAGTAGCTGTTTGGAGACCAATACATGAACCAGAGCCGCGAGCACCCCTTTGCCCGTCGAAAAGTTAATCGCTAGAGTTTGCGGTTGCCATGCCATCTCTGGACGCGCCAAGCCCACACTGGCACGAGCGATACACTCGCCCGCCTGATAGACTACTAGCGCCCCACCAGCTGGCGCATCATCAAGCTGCAATTTTGTCAGCAATTGCTGTAAGTGCTGCTGCAGGGTGGTATTTATTTGAGCATCATCGCGTTCGTTGGTTTTGTTCATTGTCTCAGTCATGGCAGCCTTACTCTATTATCATAAAAAGGCCACCGTCTGGTCGCCTTTTGTTCTATTAACCGATTACTTTAGGGTATGTCTTATTAGCGCGGGACCAACAAACGATTATACACCTCATCTTCTAGCTTGCTCAGACCGTGACTACGTCCCCGTGCCATGGCTGTATCCATTTTTCGGCCGCGTAGCCAGCCGGCGCGCAGTGCCGTCACCGCGCCCACTCTATTACCAGAGCCACAGTGTAGGGCTACCTTTTTGCCGTGATACTGGCGCAGAATATTATCAAACGCCAATACTTTTAGCTGCTTTAAATCAGCAGCGCCGCTGATAGGCAGTTGCTCATAATACATGCCTGCGCGCTTGACGGCGGCGGCTTCATCAAAGCTCAGCTCGTCATCAGGCTGCAAGTTGATGACCAGCTCGACGCCAGCCTTTGCCAATGCGTCAACTTTTTGTTCATCCAGAGCGCCGCATACGATGGTATTGGCATCAGGGCGAAAATAAGGCTCAAAGATGGTCGAAAGCTCGATGCCATTGTCCACATTGTCCGCATCAGCTGTGGCGCTGTCGTCTGCCGCAGCATCATTGGCAGCAGCGGTATTAGTTGCTGCGACATCATTGATTTGGTCTGAATTTGGGGTTGTTACTGTAGTATGTGAGGTCATAATAATAAAAAGATTCGTTAGTCTGTCTACGTAGGATATATATAAAGACAAACGCGCTTTAATCCTTAAACGCGTTTGATCCGTTCGCCATCACTTTCGATAGCAGTTACGCGAGAGCCCCAGCTGTATTTACTTAGCGGTCTTGAGTGTTACCAAACCCGCTAGATGAGGCTTGTCGTTTTTGGCGCTAAATAGACCAAACTCACAACTATCATCCGTGTTTTGTAGCTGTGATACCGGCTCGGCTATCAGCTCTACTTCAGAAGGCAAAAAGATAGGGAGTTTAAAGGACACATCGACAGTACAGGCATCAGGCAGCTCATCCATCAGCGCGAGGCATTTGGCTTTCGACCACATACCATGAGCGATCGCTTTTGGAAAACCAAAGGCCCGTGCCGATAGTGGATGCAAGTGAATGAGGTTAAAATCCCCTGAAACAAACGCATAACGACGGCCAATATCTTCTGGTACTTCAAAAACACTGTGGGTCCCATTGTCATCGATGGTCGGTTTTACAGTAACTGGGCGCGGCTTGCTTCTTTTGTCTTTACTGCTGCTGGGTTTTTTGCCACGTGATAGATAGGTTGATGTCCCCTCCCACACCACCTCGTCTTTTGATTTGACTGTCGTGACAAAATCAAACTGTTGACCTTGGGCATGGTCGCGCAGATTATCAAAAGTCACAGACATCGCCACTGTTTCACGCTCACCGATAGGACGATACTGCGTCACACTGTTGTCTACATGTACGAGACCGAGCATCGCAAAGGGAAACGGCTCTTTGACCATCATGTTCATCTGCAGCGTCTGCGACAACACAGAAAAATAAGTAATAGGCACTTTGCCATTATCTGCAAAACCACAAATCTTACGATAATCGTCTAAATTTTCTTGATCAATATGGAGGTCATCGACGTAGTAAGTCGCTTGTGGTAACTGATCTTTACTGACTTTGCCACTGTTGCCGATAGGCAATAAACTTTTGACGATATTGGCATAAGTTGTATGCGCTTTTGGCAACGCATCATAGTGTTTGTCTGACATAAATAAATCCTAAGTAGGGCTGGAGCAAACCTTTTGGGGCATTGTTATCATGAATTCTACGTTTTTATCATAAAAAAGCCACCCTTGGGCAGCTTTATTACAATTTATCAGCAATTTTTTCGTAAGCATATGTTAGGCAATCAAGAAAAAACCTCACATTACGATGTGAGCACCGCTTTATTCTTTAGCGACACTTACCTTACTTACTTTTGCCACAGCTTAGCTATGCACGGACAATTTCTTGTCCTAAGCACCCAGTAAGCTTTGACCACAAACGCGAACGATGTTGCCATTTAGGCCACCCGATGCAGGAGAGGCAAGCCAAGCGATGGTCTCGGCCACGTCTACTGGCAGACCGCCTTGGCTCATGGAGTTCATGCGGCGACCTGCCTCACGAATAGCAAAAGGGATGGCCTCTGTCATTTGCGTCTCGATAAAGCCTGGTGCCACAGCGTTGATGGTCATACCCTTGGCATTGTCTTGTAACTGTTTGGCGGTAGCATTGACCAGTCCGATGACGCCTGCTTTAGAAGTGGCATAGTTGGTTTGTCCCATGTTGCCTGCGATGCCTGAGATAGATGACACACATACGATACGTGCGTTGTCTTTTAATACATCGTTTTCTAATAGATAGCGATTGAGTCGTGCGATGCTAGCTAGGTTGATATCGATGACCATATCCCACTTTTTTTCATCCATTTTTGCCAACGTCTTATCGCGCGTGACCCCAGCATTGTGAATGATTGAATCAAGCCCACCGCGCTTTTGTGCCGCCTCTGCAATTTGCTTGCCTGCATCCTCGCTGGTGATATCGACTGTCAGCACAGAGCCGCTGATTTCGCTTGCGACTTTTTGTAGATCTGCCTGCTGCTGAGGTACATCTAGGCAGATAACGTGAGCGCCTTCGCGAGCCAATACGCGCGCGATTGCTTCACCGATACCGCGGCTGGCACCTGTCACCAGCATGGTTTTGCCACCTAAAGGCTGTGTCCAGTCGACATCTACAGTGTCGCCTTTACTGACACGTACCACTTGGCCTGACACATACGCTGAGCGCGCTGAGGTAAAGAAACGCAGCGTTGAATCAAGATTTTGCTCAGCACCTTCTTCGACGTAGATCAACTGGGCGGTGATACCGCGCTTAAACTCTTTACCAACAGACTTCACAAAACCCTCAAGCGCACGCTGCGCCAAGGCAGCTTCGATGTCTGTGAGGTTTTCTGGCGTACGACCAATGATGATGACACGGCCTGATTTTTCGACACGGCGCGCCACTGTATGGAAAAATGCATATACCGCTTTTAGCTGATCGGCGTTACTGATATTACTGGCATCAAATAGCAATACTTTAAACTTATCATCGCCGCCAGTATTGGCTTTTGCGTCTACACCAGCATCAGCCAGCGCATCTTTGATATCGTCGCTACTATTGACGTACACATCTGCATGGACCTCTGATAAGATGCGGGCCACTGCAGCGCTTACGCTTTTGTCGTCGCCATCAGCGCGACCAACCAACACACTGCCACGTACCAAAGGCTCACCGCTCTCAAAACGATCTAACGTCACTGGCAGTGGTA
>Ga0098070_100363_pt1 | contig 10529 bp, 9 predicted proteins | sample 28_taG_FD_75063 | JGI IMG/M metagenome (GOLD analysis project Ga0098070, IMG submission 75063) | Marine viral communities from Cariaco Basin, Caribbean Sea - 28_WHOI_OMZ | ecosystem: Environmental > Aquatic > Marine > Oceanic | place: Caribbean Sea: Cariaco Basin | collected 2014-11-12
CGCAATGGAGGGAAATGCGTCAATACCTGAACGCAGTGCCAACTCATCAATACTAATAATTTCTACCCGTTCGCTATCATCGTTGGGCGCATAATAGACGCCTGCTTGCCCAGTCGAGGGAACGTAAACCGCTTTAAAAACGTGAGTTGGTATCAATACACGGTTATTTAATTGCGAAATTTTGCGTCCTTTAAACACCACGCCCGTCACAACGTATACTTCACCATGTTTTTTGGTCAAATAACGGGTAACAGACTCAATATTGCGCCAGAGATAACGATTGTTTTCAGGTGACTGCGGAATAATATTGGCCAAACTAAAGCTATCATATTGTTGTTTAACATTGGCCATATCGCCATTGGGCGCTAAATGTCCACGGTCATATCCTGAGCCTTTATAATCTGACAACTGCGCTCGCATACCACTGGGCAGTCGGCTCTCAGGATGAAAACTGTCCTCACGAGGAATATTTTCTGCTTGAGACAACCTATCTCGAGTTAAGTGTTCCGCTGACCACAAAGGAGTACGTGATGTGCCAGAGTACATGGTGGCAAAACCATTAAAGCATAAGGGCACACTTTGCTTAAGTAGTTTTTGATTTATGTAATCCGGGGCTGTGGCTTTGTAAAAATTTTGCCCACAGTCCCTAAAATCATTGGCCCAGGCTGTTAAAGAAAAAAGCACACTGAAACTAATCACTATCGCTTTAATGAAGACTTGCATAGCACCCTTATTAGCTAATAGGTCGATTGTGTACCCCTCTCGTGTTGCCCGTTTAAACACAGTCACCTTTGGCCACTTTTCTGTCCGCTGCTGGCCCCTATCATTTACCACTTTTATCGCCTCTATTTTATTGCCTTTATTTGGGGCTAAGTCTTGCTCGTTAATCGCCTTAATAAAGCACAGTATGCCGTATTTACCAAAAGAAAGTTATGCTAACAATGGGCGTGGTCGCTGTAAAGCGTTTACAGTCAATAAGCGTCACTAATTGACGTCAGGCGTAATTAAGCGGTATAAGTGATTAAATACACTTCGCAAAGATGACATTTGCCTTGCCTTTAGGTATACTGTACGCCTTCAAAACGGTGAAGTGGCTGAGTGGTCGAAAGCGCACGCCTGGAAAGTGTGTATACGTTAATAGCGTATCGAGGGTTCGAATCCCTCCTTCACCGCCATTATTTTTATATCCTTTCTTATTATATTTTCCCTTGTTACATCCTTTTCTCTTCCTATCTGCTTGATATCATGTCAAAATAGTTTTAACAGTATTTAATTTTAGTACTATTTAATTTTAACAGTATTTAACATATTAGAGCTAAAGGGCTTTAACTCTGATTTGTTTAAGTTAAACTCTATAGTCACTTTATTTTACCTGCATTTTATTTCCTTAATACTTGCAACCTGTTTACTATAGCTATACTGTTATCACTCTTAATCTAGCCATATAAAAAAGGATTTTTCTATGCCAGTTAACAAGGCAGTTGCCACTTTACAACAAGCTTTTACTCCCAATAAATTAAATCATGCTGGTTATCTGGCCGTCGCTAAAACTCGTGCCAAAGCCTTGCATGCCTTTTCCCTAGTTGTTTCCATTCCTAGACCTCAGCTATTTATTGGCGACCAGTCATGCTTTGAGCTCTGCGATATGATGATTAATGAAGGGGCGACCAAAGTCTTAATCGTCACTGACTCTGTTCTAAATCAATTAGGAATTCCTGATAAAATCACTGATTATTTACAACAAAAAGGGGTTGGTTTTCATTTATACGATGGTATCACCCCTGATCCGACTTTCAGTGTGGTTGAGGCGGGCATTAAGCACTCAGTAGATAATAACTGCGATGCTATCCTAGCTTTAGGCGGTGGTTCGGTCATTGATGCGGCGAAAGTTATTGCCATGAGTCAGGCCAGCAAGCGTAAACCGCAAAAGTTAATGGGACTACTTAAAGCGGGTAAAATGATGCCCCTTTACTGCATCCCAACCACAGCAGGTACTGGCTCTGAAGCTACATTGGGCGCGGTAGTCTCTGATGATAAGACACATCAAAAATCTCTATCCATTGACCCAAGAATGGTACCGCTAGCGGCTGCAATCGATCCGGTAATTATGAAAGGTATGCCACCGCATATTACCGCGGATACCGGTATTGATGTTCTAACGCATGCTTTAGAGGCCTGGATGAGCGTTAACGCCAGCAGTGAAACCGATTATTATGCTGCTTCGGCCACACGCGGTGTATTCCAATACTTACCTGTGGCTTACAAAGACGGCGGTAATTTAAAAGCCCGTGAAGAAATGGGCGTCGCGGCGCACTATGGTGGCATTGCCTTCAATAAAGCTGGCTTAGGATATGTCCATGCTATTGCTCATCAGTTAGGCGCTTTTTATGGTATCCCGCATGGTCGTGCCAATGCTATCGTACTGCCTCACATTCTTGATGCCAACCGTGATGTCTGCCAACATAGATTAGCGGCCTTAGCAAAAAAAGCAGGGATTGTTAATGCAGAACAATCAAAGGCAGAAGACGAACAACTGGCTGATCATTTAATCGCTCAAGTCAGAACTTTGATTGAAGAGACCAATATTAGCCGCAGTGTTGAAGGCATGAATCAAAGTGATTTCAAAAAAATTGCTAAGGCCGTAGCAGCCGAGGTTAGAGATACCTATTCAGTGCCAAGATATTTTACCCAAGCTGAAATCATTGAGATTTTAAATAAAATTAAAGACCTCAGTGAGTCGTTAAGTAAATAACAGACTTAATAAATGGGTTTGACAAGCCTACTGATATCAATAGCCCTTTACCGTAATGGTAAAGGGCTATTTTTATTGGTTTATCAAATATAGGCGTTAGCAGACATTTTAAATATTATCCCAATAAGGCTCATCGCCAATTTGTTCAATGATATAGTCAACTAATAACCGACAGCGTTGAGATAAAAATCTATTTTTGGGATACACCGCATAGGCAGTCAAAGTCGGCAAGTGATAGTCTTCCATTACTGGTACTAGCTCACCTTTGGCCAGACTTTCATACGCAATAAAGGTAGGCATATAAGCAATGCCATGACCTTTAATCGCCATATCAAGTAAGAAATTACCATTATTGGCCTTAATACGAGAAGAGGTTTCAATCTTATGACGTTGCCCAGCGGCATCAATAAGCAGTATTTCACCTTGCTTATTTTGTAGCCCATATTGTAGAAACGAGTGTTGTTTCAAAGATTCTATAGTGTCTGGCATACCTGCTTGCTTGATATATTCAGGACTGGCACAAAGGACACGTCGTATTACTGTCAGTCGTTTGGCTTGATAAGAGGAGTCTTTAAGCTCGCCAATACGAATGGCCATCTCGTACCCTTCTTCTACTAAGTCAATTTGACGATCAGAAAAATCGAGCTCAAAACTTAATTGCGGATGCTGCTGTGCATAATTATGGATAATGTCTTTTAGGTGCATTAATCCAAAAGATAAGGGGGCTGTCAATCGCATCGTACCTTCTAGTTGCGAGGCCACCCCACTGATTTTCTCATTCAGTAATTCTACTTCACCCAAAATACTACAGGCTTCTTGATAATATTTTTGACCCGCTTCTGTCAAAGTAGAGTTACGGGTCGTCCGACTAATAAGCTGAGTATTCAAGCGCATTTCTAATTCTTTTAAACGACGGCTAACCGCTGACTTTGCAATATTTAACTGCTCGGCAGCTTTGGTAATGCTGCCTGCATCTACCACTCTAATGAACATCGTCATGTCTTCAAGCTGTCCCATACCCTATCTATCCTTATCACTTAATATCGTATCGACCTACTTAGTTGTTCTAAAAATGAGAACTATCAATTGCAATTATTAATATTTATCTATTATAAGTCAACAATTACAATAGCGTCATTACTTAGTCACTATAAACAATATTAATTCAATCTAAGGATTTATTATGAACTCATTAAACCATAGCAACGATTTACACAATAACAGCGCTTTACAAAATGGCAGCGCACTATTGGGCCGTTTCTTACTGGTCGCTATTTTCATTTTTTCAGGCTTTACCAAGATTACCGGTTACGCAGCCACCCAAGGGTATATGGAAGCCATGGGCGTACCGGGCTTCATGTTACCTTTGGTAATTATCTTAGAAATATTTGGCGGTTTGGCAATTTTAGTAGGTTTTAAAGCACGTTTAGTGGCGCTATTAATGGCAGGTTTTAGCATCGTTTCAGCTATCATTTTCCATGCAGACTTTGGTGATCAAAACCAAATGATGAACTTCATGAAAAACCTAGCGATGGCAGGTGGTTTCTTGATGATTTTCGCTAATGGTCCAGGTGCTTATTCAATCGACGAACGCAATCACAATGATAACAATCGTATCTAAATAGATTTTTACTGAGTTAGACGTCGGATTTAATTAAATAAATAGATTATATCGAAGTTTCACTCATAAGTTGTCCTATATAAGTTCAGCCTATGAGTGAAGCGCTTTGTCAGCATGCACTTTATGAATCATGCCTTTTATGAATTTAGCATTGGTTGCGATTCATTAAGGCGTAGCGTTATGGAACACAGAGTTAGCTTGATACTCTGGATGCTTATCAATATAAGATTTTACATAAGGACAAATCGGTTTAACGCGTAGGTTTTTTGCAGCAGCGTCCTCCAAAAGATGTTTAACAAAATAACCGGCAATACCGCGGCCGCCTAATTCTTTTGGCACTTCAGTATGGAGATAAGCAATACCTGGCTCTCCTAAGCTGGTAGTGAAATATTCATAATCTTCGAAGGACACATAGCCATCGACATGCAGCTCAAAACGATTGGCCTCTTTATTATCAATAATTTCATAATTCGATTGTTCTTGATTTGTCATATTATTTTCTCTTTTTACGGGTGAGTTTGTTTTTTTATAAGCTAATAAAGCAAGCAGTGTTGGCAAGCTAGTCGAGACTGCCTACTGTCCTATCGTTATAACGGTATCGGACATTATGATGATGTAAGACTTGGATAATCAACTGCTACCCGGCTACAGTTACACTTGAAATAATAATTACAACGATTATTATGTAGTCAAGTTAAATCTTTATCCGGTTTTATTAAGTTTATATTTTATAGCTTAATATTCAAATAAGGATAAGTTATGAAAACAATAGTTCATGCAGCTAATACCCGTGGTGCCTCTCACCATGGCTGGTTAAAAAGCAAACATACTTTTAGCTTCGCTGATTATTACAACCCTCAACGTGTGGGATTTGGTGCTTTACGGGTTATCAATGATGACCATGTCGATGGGGGGATGGGCTTTGGCGATCACTCACACGCCAATATGGAAATCATCAGCATCCCGCTATCAGGAAAACTGAAGCACGGCGATAGTATGGGCAACCATGGCATTATTAGAAGTGGTGAAATCCAAATTATGTCAGCAGGTACTGGCATAGTACATTCAGAGATGAACGCCGATGACATAGCACCTGTAAAGTTTTTGCAGATATGGGTCGTACCCAATAAGTTAGACGTCACCCCACGCTATCAACAAGTAAGCTTAGTTGACCTATTGATTCATAACCAATTTAGCCAAGTGCTGTCTCCTGATCCTGAAGATGCAGGCGTTTGGATTCATCAAAATGCTTGGTTTAGTGTGGGCGAGTTTGATAAAGAAGTCACCACCACTTATGCTCTAAAATCTGCATTAAACGGTGCTTACGTTTTTGTGATTTCAGGCAAGGTAGTCATTAATGGTCAAACCTTGGTCCCAAGAGATGGACTTGCTGTCTCTGAGACCAAAAACTTTACCATGGATGTGCTTGAAGATGCCCAAGTCTTAGTGATGGATGTACCGCTTAACAGTTAATTATTAAATTTATTATGATGAAAATTATAGGTGCTTTATGAAAACTGAAATATTAGATCCTCGTTTGGCAGATGTCGGCGGTATTCCTATCGCTCGCTTGTTACCTAATAAAGGAAAGCAGCCTATTGGCGCTTGGTGCTTTATGGACCACGCTGGTCCTGCTGAGTTTAGTGACAATGAAGAGGGTATGCAAGTGGGTAGACACCCGCATATTAATTTGCAAACTTTTAGCTGGATGATTGATGGAGAAGTACTTCATAAAGACAGTATTGGTAACGAAAAAGTCATTACCAAAAACCAAGTGAACGTGATGACAGCCGGTACCGGTAACGATCAGGGCATTAGCCACACTGAACAGAGTGTGTTCCCTGATACTGGAGGATCTGCAGAAGCTTGGCGTGGTATGAATATGGTGCAGCTATGGATTGCGCTACCTCTAGATCAGAAAATAGAACGTAACTTCCATCATTACCCTGAGCTACCTAGCTGGAAAGAGCAAGGCGCTGAATATGTGTTAACCACAGGTAATTACACTACGCCTAAAGGAGAGAGTTATAGTGCTCCGACCATTCAATACAGCAAACTTATTGGCCTAGATGTGCATTTGATTGAAGATACCGAAGTGTCTTTGGTGTTAGAGCCGGGCTTTGAATACGGCATCCTAATGGTCGTTGATGGTATTGAATATCAAGGCAAAAAGTATGAGCAAAATCAGATGATTCGCTTTGATGATGTTAGCCAAAAGACCCTCATTAGCGTTAAAGGTACCAAAGGCGCCCGCTTTATGCTGCTCGGTGGAGAGCCTTTAAATCAAAAGGTACTGCTGTGGTGGAACTTTGTCGCTGACAACAAACAAGATATCGAAAAGGCCATTACTGACTGGAACAATCATCACCCTCGTTTTGGTAATGTCGATTCTGAATTAAGAAGATTAGAGGCACCAGCGTTACCGGAAGGCTTCAAAGGCTGATTGTGTAACATTAATTCACTATCAATATTCATTGTTAAATAAATTTTACAAAAATTACATCACAGTTTGGGTCTAATATTTTATAATTAACCTTAGTTAATTGATCAAAATATTAAGCAAGGCGTAGACCTTAACTGATGACAGCAACCCTATATAAAGTCTTATTAAAAAAGCTTAATACAAGGATAATTGCTGACAGTAATTCAATCTTAATATTTTAAATCCCACCGTAAATATATCGGAGAATAATTATGTCAAACTTACAAGATTTGCAAACACTTGCTGAAGCACGTCGTTCAATTTATGCCCTAAACGATCAGCTACCTGTAGACAAAGACCAAGTTGTGGATTTGGTTGAGCATGCTATCTTGCATACCCCATCAGCTTTTAACTCTCAATCCACTCGTTTGGTGGTTTTATTCGGTGAAGATCATAAAAAACTATGGCAAATCACTGAAGATACCCTACGTAAAATCGTGAATGACGATGAAAGATTTAAAGGTACTGAAGAGAAATTAAATGGCTTTAAAGCCGGTGCTGGTACTGTTCTTTTCTTTGAAGATCAAAATGTTGTGAAATATTTGCAAGAGAACTTTGCTTTATATGCCGACCGTTTCCCAACTTGGTCTGAACATACCAGTGCCATGCATCAATATGTTATTTGGACGGCTTTAGCCAGCTTAAACATCGGTGCAAACTTGCAGCATTACAACCCAGTAATCGATGAAGAAGTGGCCAAAACTTGGAACATCGATTCTAGCTGGAAACTTGTTGCTCAGATGGTATTCGGTGGTGTTGAGCAAAAAGCAGGCGACAAAGAATTTGCGCCAATCGACAGCCGTTTAAAAGTTTTTGGTAAATAATCCAATAAACTGGATCTAATAAAGTAGATTTAAAAGTCAAATTGGGTCCAAGAATCCTAACTTAACGCGTAAGTCATCATCTGACCTAATCGTTAAGCAACAAAAAAGCAGCCTCAATTTGAAGCTGCTTTTTTTATGACGATTGCTTTTTATAATGATCACTATAAGACCATATTACTATTTACTTTTGGCTTGGCGCTTAATACCTTGCTTCTGAAATATATCAATAAATTTCCCTGAGGTTTGTGGAAAAATATTGGCAACCTTAGCCACCACACCGCGGCTTTGAGGCAGCATTATTTCCATAGGGCGACTTTGTAAGGCTGTACCCAATATCGCGTCTACCACTTCATCGACCGTTAAAGTACGGTTACCCGAGAAAGTTAACGCCGCTTGCTCCTTGTCTTTTTGCTGATCAAGCATGGGGGTTTGAACAGCGTCGGGGCAAACGGTAGTTACCGCAATACCATACGGCGCCAATTCTATACTGGCTGCTAATGAATAGGAGCGTACCGCATACTTACTGGCACTATACAAAGACAGACCTGGAACAGGCGACAGTGCCGCCATAGAAGCCACATTGATAATATGGCCTTTACCCTGTTTGCGCATGGGCTCTATGACGCTTTGAGTACCGTAGATGGTACCTTTGACATTAATATCGAAGTGAAAATCGACTTCATCTGGAATGACAATATCTGTCACCCAATTTTCCTTTAACACGCCCGCCACATTGCACATAACATCGATGGTTGACCATTGTGCCAACACCTTACTTACTACACCTTGCCACTGCTCAACACGTCTTACATCGAGTGGATGTAACATTAAAGTGCCGCCTTCATCAACCAGCTTATGCTCAGTATAGTGACTTTTTAAAGCGTCATAATCAATATCACAGGCACAGACTTGCTGTCCTTGCTCAAGCAAACGCTGACACAAAGCCAGACCAATGCCTGAAGCCGCTCCGGTTACGATACAAGTTTGCGCCACAGGCCACCTCGCTTGCTATTGGTTTGAGTTTTTGGAGTAAACTGACCAAACTCCAGCTCTCCCATACGCACTGTGGGATCGGTACCAGGGAAGAGATAATAGCCATCTGATTCAGAGGACAATGCCATGTTAAAGAATCGCTCATCTTTAGGGTAAGGACCTGCCACGGTTTTCTCTTGAATCATAGACAGATATTGGTCTACCCCAAACTCTAAGGTATTGCCATTCATGACCACCTCAGATTGGGTCAATTCGGCGTAACGGGCCAGGCCTTTAATTTTAGAATGTTGCGGCGCATAAGCATCCATACTTATGCCATTTTCTGAAGTCACTAGCAGACCTTGATCAGTATGGGCAACAATAGAGTGATTACCTTCGGTGTGGCCTTTGGTATGCATTAAGGCAACTGAACCATCTCCTAAAAACACATCGCCATCAATTAACTCAACCCGACTCTCATCTACACCTTCAATGCCATTAGGGCAATACCATTGGTTTTGCCAAGGCAGTAAGGCTTGGGTGCTCTCCCACTCCTCTCTCATTACCAGCAGTTTTGCGTTGGGAAATATAGCAGATTGTCCTGCACCCCCAAACCAACGGGTAATATTTTGAGTATGCAGATGGTCATAAGTGATGTAATCGACGTCTTCCGGTGCCAATCCTATACTTTTAATAGCGTCCAACACGGTACTGACTTCTTTGACTATCATTTTTTCAACGGGCTTTGAGAACATGCCCATGTCTTCTACCATCTGGTGAAAATAAGGCGTCTCTCTTTGGTGTTCCCAGTCAGAGGGACTGACCAAAAGCGTCTTTAGCCCTTCTTCGCTATCAAATTGAATGACAAACAGCTTATTACAAATGTGTACATAAGGGGTCAGCAAACCAAAGGCGTTAAGATAGCCATACTTACTAGGATAAGGGATTCGAATCAACTCAAAGGTTTTATAAAATTTAACTTTGGGGTTGGCGAGCATTGTCTTGCGAAAATCTTCGGCCGCAGCACGCACATCCTCGACCCTATCTAAGGGCTTGGCAGCGTCACGGGACGATTTAAAGTGAGAAACTGAGTGAATAATACTCATGATACATTCCTTGTTATCAATGTGGGTTACAACTTCCTTATATAAAATACTACTTGTGGCAAACTATTAAAAGCCTCAATTGAGACTTTAGCAGTTTTTAATAAAGAAAATTAGTAAAATTTTGCCTAACCAGTCGTAGCTAACCTTTAAAAGAGAACCCTACTAAAAGGAAATCATACTAAAAGGAAATCATACTAAAAGGAAATCATACTAAAAGGAAATCATACTAAAAGGGAACCACACTCTCCCATGCCATCCAAGTATTCATCGTAGGGTGTTTCAAACGCAGCTTATGAGCGTGCAAATTCAGCCGTGGTGATAAGTTCAATGCTTCTCCTTCAGCATAGATAGGGTCACCAATAATCACATGACCTAAATGCACCATATGTACCCGCAGCTGATGGCTACGGCCTGTCACTGGATGTAATGCTACACGGGTAACGGGCTTACCTTGACGTAGCTCGTGGTGTAGCACTTCATAATGGGTCAAAGCATGCTTCTTCCAGTTAGGATCAGCAACGTGCTTTGGCTTAATGCTAGGCTCATATCGCACTGGGATATTAATCTCTCCCTTTTTACCTGGCGTTGCCAACGTGCCATTGACAATGGCTTGGTACTCTTTTTGCGGGATACGTTCGATAAACTGTTTGCTAATGTGGGTCTGAGCGGCTTTATTTTTACCGAATATCATAAGCCCAGAGGTATCCATATCAAGGCGATGGATTAACTTAACCTCAGGATTGGCCCGCTCTAGTCTAGACAATAAGCTGAC
>Ga0098070_100364_pt1 | contig 10507 bp, 9 predicted proteins | sample 28_taG_FD_75063 | JGI IMG/M metagenome (GOLD analysis project Ga0098070, IMG submission 75063) | Marine viral communities from Cariaco Basin, Caribbean Sea - 28_WHOI_OMZ | ecosystem: Environmental > Aquatic > Marine > Oceanic | place: Caribbean Sea: Cariaco Basin | collected 2014-11-12
GCCTGACACAGGCGATTCCGACGGTTTCCGCTACGCCCATCGGCACCAGTGGGGTCGAACAGGGGCTGATCGCGGCGCGGCTGCGCCCTGCCCTCAGCGCCTTGTCGGCCGAAGCCGGTGGCGGCATTGATCTGCGGTTTGACCGGGTGGATTTCGCAGCGCTGGCCCATTGGCTAACCACGGCGCATCCCGGCTGGGGCTATGAGATTACCCTGTTGCGGATGGAGGCCCTGGACGCGGATCCGGGGTATGTCGCCGCCTGGATCCGCCTCAGCCCGGTGCAGCGCTAAAGCACGCCTCTGGTATAGGTAAGAGAGTTATCAGAGCGCCTTGAGACGGGCGGCAATGCTGGCCCGGCGTCCGGCCATGGAGCCCAGCGGATCCAGATCCGGATGTGATTTCAGCACCTCGGCCAGTGCGGTCTGCGCCGCTGTCAGCTGCGCCTTTCCGGCATCTGTCTGCCCTTGGGAGAGCAGCATCAACCCCTGTTCGTGCTGCGCCGTGCCCTGCACAGCCAAGGCCGCGCCGCGCGCGTCGCCCTGCTGGCTGCGGGCCAGATCCCCGGCAAGACGGGCGGCCTCGGCGTAATTGCCGCCGCGCAACTCGGCATGGGCATATTCCAGCTGCAGACGCGGGGCCAGCGGGCCGGCCTGGCTCAGCAGTTTCTGGTAGCCGCGTTTGGCGCGGGCGTAATCGCCTACCTCCAGCGCGTTGCGCGCCACCGCGTATTGCGACTGGAAACCGCCGCCGATGGTATCACCGCAGCTGCCCAGCAAAAGCGCCGCACCCAGAACCAACCCGGCCTTCGAAAAAGATCCCACCTGCATGTCTGCTCTTTTCGTGTTTATATGCCCGGTGAAATCTACCATCTTTGCCAGGATGCGTCCATCACGGGCGCAAGGCTGTGCCGCACCTGTGGCCCGGCTGCAAAGACACCAGAGCCCGAAGGATGCCATGCGCCTGATTGCTGCACTACTGACCCTGATGGCGCTGGCGCTAGCGGCCCAGGCCGGACATGGGCTGTGGCAGGAGCTGACCCGCGCGCCCGCTGCGCCGGTGCAGATGGCCGCTGCCGGTGACAGCGGCGCCGTGCCCCCGGCCCCGACCCGGCAGGACCGCCGCCGCTGGCCCGCGCTCTTCGGGGAAAAACAGCCGCCGCGCCCGCCCGAGCCGCCCAAACAGACCGAGGCCGAACCGCAGCCGCCGCGTGCGCCCAAACCGCCGATCGACAGTCTGGGCTACCATCTGAAAGGCGTGGTGCAGGCAGGCAATGCCACCTGGGCGATGGTCTCCCATCCCAGCGGGGAACAGCTCCTGCGGGTGGGCGATGACCTGCGCGAAGGGATCACCGTGGCGCGCATCGACCGGGCCGGGGTCTGGGTCAGCCGCGAAGGCGATGCGCCCGAATTGCTGGCCTTTCCGGAATAAGGCCCGCAGCAGCGCCCGCCCATTCAGCCCCCAACTCAGCCTATCGGGTCAGCCAGTCACCACCGCCTGCAGATCAAAGATCGGCAGTAGCACCGCCAGTACGATCACCAACACCAGCGCGCCCACCAGCATCATCAAAACAGGCTCTAACAAGGCTGAAATCCGTTTTCTCTCGGTCGACAGGCGATGTTCGGTCAGGCTGGCAGCACGGTCGCTCATCCGGGCAAGCCGCACCGAGACCTCGCCGGCGGCAATGAGCTGGCGCGCGACAGGCGGCAGGAAGGACAGCCGCTCCAGCGCCGAGGACAGGCTTTCACCCTGACGCACCGCCCCGGCAACGGCGCGGCCTTCGTCGCGAAACCGGGCCACGGTCAGCACTTCGACGGCGCTGTCGGTGGCGCTCAGCACCGCGTGGCGGGCGCCCAGCACCAGCGCCAGGGTACGCATGTATTGCACCGCCGCCGCAAGGCGCATCAGCCGCCCCACGATGGGCAGGCGCAGAAAGATCCGGTCGGCGCGGACGCGCAGCGCAGGCACCCGCGGCACCGCCAGCGCCAGCGCGACCAGCGCCAGCACCCCGGCGCCCAGAAGCACAAGATGCCCGCGGATCCAGTCCGACACCGCCAGCACCGCCACCGTCAGCGGCGGCAGCGGGCGGCCGGATTGTTCGAACATGGCGACGATCTCGGGCGCCACATTGATCATCAGGATGCCGCAGACCAGGAGAGAGACCGCGGCCACGAAACCGGGATAGATCAGCGCGGTGGCGATCTGCGCCTTGTCGCTGCCCAGCTGCTCCAGATGATCGGCCAGCTCGGCAAAGACCGCCGCCAGCTCCCCGGCGGCTTCGGCGGCCCGCAGCGCCGCGAGGTAATAGGGCGCGAATCCGGCCCCCGCGCGCAGCAGTGCCTCGGAAAGACTCGCGCCCTCCAGCAGCGCCGCGCGGGCCTCGGCCGCCACCGCATCCAGCGCCGGATGGCCACCCGTGCGCACCGCCTCCAGCGCCGCCTCTACCGGCAGTTCCGCCGCCAGCATCACCGCCATCTGCCGGGTAAAGACCGCTTGCAGATCGGGGCCGAGCCGCGGTCGCCAGCGCCGCCGCAGCAGACCCCCGCCAGAGGGTGCGGCCTGCGCCTCTGACTGCGGATCGGCCGATGTGGCGGCCCGCGCCGTGGTTTCGCTGAGGGTGGCGACAAAAAGATCCTGCAGCGCCAGCTGCTGGCTGGCGTCGGCCTCGGTTTCGGCCACCACGGTGCCGCTGCGCCGCCGCCCGGCGCTGGTATAGGCGGTATAGCGATAGGCCTTCATCGCTGCCGCCCCGTCATGCCGAGTCCCCGACCACGCGCAGGACCTCCTCAAGGCTGACCGTGCCATCCGCGACCGCCTGCAGCCCCTGCCCGATCAGGCTTTCGCCCGCCCCTAACGCCATATCACGCATCTCGCTTTCGCTGGCGCCCCGGTCGATGGCCGCGCGCAGATCCTCGCCGACCTCGGCCATCTCGAAGATGCCACAGCGCCCGGCATGGCCGGTGTCGCTGCAGGCAGCGCAGCCGACGGGGGTAAAGATCTGATCCGGCACCGGCAGCCCGTGGCGGGTGAACAGCGCCGCCGCATCGGATGCGGGGGCATGGGCGCGGCGGCACGCCGAGCACAGGCGCCGCAGCAGACGCTGGGCGATCACCCCGCGCAAAGTCGCCGCGATCAGGAAATTGTCGATGCCCAGATCGCGCAACCGCACGATGGCCCCGACCGAGCTGTTGGCGTGCAGCGAGGAAAATACCAGATGGCCGGTCAGCGCCGCCTGGGCGGCGGTTTCGGCGGTCTCGCCATCGCGGATCTCGCCCACCAGGATCACATCCGGGTCCTGGCGCAGGGTGGCACGCAGCCCGGCGGCAAAGCTCATGCCGATCTCGGCGTTGATCTGACTCTGGCTGATGCCGGGCAGATCGTATTCGATGGGATCCTCGACGGTGACGATATTGCGCCCGGTCCGGTCCGCCAGCTGCAACAGGGAATACAGCGTCGTGGTCTTGCCCGCGCCGGTGGGACCAGTGGCCAGGATGATGCCGTTGGGATAGGCTGCCAGCCGGTGCAGCAGCGCCTGCTGATCCCGGCTGAGCCCCAGATCGGCCAGCGGCATCAGCCCGGCCGAACGATCGAGGATCCGCAGAACAATGCGTTCGCCATAATGGCCCGGCAGCGAGGACATCCGGGTGTCGATCTGCCGCCCGCCAAGGGACAGCGGGATGCGCCCGTCCTGCGGCAGCCGGGTCTCGGCGATATCCAGCCCCGCCATCACCTTTAGCCGCGACACGATGCGTTTTACCGGCACATCGGCGCGGTCCATCATTTCCTGCAGGAAGCCATCGATGCGCATGCGCACCCGCAGGCCCCCTTCATGCGGTTCGATATGCAGATCCGAGGCACCGCTCTGCACCGCCCGGCGCAAGAGCTGGTTGACCAGCTGAATGACCGGCGCATCGCCCGGCTCGTCCAGAAGATCGCGCTGACGGCGGGCAAAGGCGGCCTCTTCCAGGTCGAAACTCAGCTCGGCCTCATCACCATCCGGGCTGCCGTGCTGATAGACCTGCGCCAGCGCCGCCTCGAAACCGGACTGATCCAGCAGATCACAGGTCAGATCGCGCGCCAGGTCGCTGCCAAAACCAATGCGCCGCTGCGCCTCGCGCAGGCCCAGCGGAGTGGCAGCAGGTCCGGCAATCAGGCGGGAACCCTCCAGCAGCACCTGCTGATCGCGGGCAAAAGCAAAGGGCAGGCGCAGCGCCCCTGCCCTGTCCTGCGGTCTGTCCGCCTGTTCCCGCTCCGGTGCCATCCCGGCCAGATCACTCCTGCCCGGTGAACCGGAGCCGACTGGGGAGCGGCGGGAAGTTTCGGCGTTGCGCGACATCATCGATAAATCCGGCATCAAACGGTTGGTTGAGATCGGCGCCGTCAAAGGGCAGCGCCCCTAGCGCGCTACGCGGATATCTTCCGTCATCCACCGGTGCGATGGAAGCGCTGACCTGTTGCGCCTTGCGGGAGAGTTCCCGCGTCAGCCGCCGTGCCTCGGCATCCGAGGACACCACCTGCGGGCGCAAGAGAACCAGCAGGACCCGCTGATTGCCGCTGGCGTTCTTGCCGCGGAACAGCCCGCCCACCAGCGGCAGTTCGGAAAGCCCCGGGACCTTCTGATTGACCGAGCCGGAGCCGTTTTCCAGAAGGCCGCCCAGCATGATCACCGATCCGTCGCTGACCAGCGCCGTGGTCGAAAGCGAGCGCCGCGCGGTGATCTCTCCGCCCGAAGAGGCGGTGGTATTGGTGAGGTTCGACACTTCCTGCTTGATCAGGAGACGCACGGTGCGGTCGGCATTGATCTGCGGCGTGACGTTCAGCGTCAGCCCCACGTCCTGACGTTCGATGGTCTGGAAGGGATTTTCGACCGCGCTGCTGCCGCTGACAGTGGAATAGCTGCCAGTGACAAAGGGCACGTTCTGCGCCACCACGATCTCGGCTTCCTGATTGTTAAGGGTCAGGATCGAGGGCGTTGACAGCAGCCGGGTGGAATTGACCGAGGTGATCGCGGTCAGCAGGCCGACGATACCATCGCCATCCTTGTAGCGTCCGCCGCCAAAGACACCGCCATTGCCAAGGGTCGGCGTATTGCCGTTCTGCACTGCCGACATCAGGCTGATCAGGCTGCTGCGGCCGGGTAGGGAAAACTGCGCGCCGCCCACCAGCGCATCGTTCAGCACCGCGCCGAATTGCACCGACAGATCCGACAACCCCTGCACCGACATCTCGAAGATCACCGCCTCCACCAGCACCTGGGTTGGGCGGCGGTCCAGATGGCGCACCATCTGCACGATTTCGGGAATACGCTCCTGCGGGGCCGAGATCAGCAATGTATTGGTCTGCAATTCCGGCACGATGCGGATCGGCGCCCGCACGTCATTTGCATTGGCAGAGTTCAGCGTGCGCATCACCACATCGGAAATGGTGGCGGCATCACCGTAGTTGACCTCCATCGTGCGCGACACCACCGTATCGCGCTGCTGGTCCAGTTCATCCACCAGCACCCGCACCCGGTGGCGCATCTGTTCGGAACCGGAGACTAGCAGCGCGTTCGAGCGCCGGTCGATGCTGATGGCATCGCCATCGGGAATGAGCCCCATGGATTGCACCACCTGCAGCACATCGCCCGCATTGGCGTTCTGCAGCCGGATGATCTCGATCGGCGCCGCCCGGCGCGGCTGGTCCAGTTTTTCGATCAGCCGAGAAATCCGGTCCAGATTGGCGCCACGGTCCGACAGAATCAGCATATTTGCCCCCGGCACCGGGGTGATCACCGCTTCGGACGGCAACAGCGGGCGCACCACGTCGATGACCTCCTGCAGGGGAATGTCACGCACCGGGATCACCCGGGTTTGAAACCCCCGCGGCAGTTCCGCGCCGCCCCCCGAGGCCAGCTCCCGCGCCATGTTCAGCGGCACGATCCGGTCGGCGCCCGCGCCTTCGACCACGGTCAGCCGGTTGATCTCCAGCACCGCCAAGAAGACCTCATAAAGCGCCTCGGCCGACATCTGCTCGGGCGCCAGCACCGTTACCGTACCGCGCACGCCGGGATCCATCACGAAGCTGCGGCCGGTGGCCTCGGAGACGATCTCCACGAAACTGCGCAAATCCGCATCGCGCAGATCCAGCGTCACCTGCGCCCGCAGGGGCAGCACCAGCAGCAGCATGAGCGCAAAACTCATCCCCCAAAGCCGGAGGATCCAGCCACCAAGGGCCAGCGGCGCCCGCAACTGTGCCAAATATGTCATGACCTGCTCTTCTGGTTTGGCGAAAGGCCGCGTCCTGCGGCCCCGCTATCTTGCCTGATTGCCACCATCATACTGCAGGTGCGGGCAAAACGCAGCGATTTTCTTGTCCGCAGGCACGCGTTTCGCTGCCCAGGTTCACCGCTCTGGCCGCGCCTGCAAAACAAGCGCGGAAACCAGCCGAAAGACCCGGAGGCCGAATTATTTCAGACGGCTGGCCAAATAGCTGCCATAGTCGTTCTTCTTGAACAGATCGGCGCGGGCCTGCAACTGCTGGTCATCGATCCAGCCCTGCTCATAGGCGATTTCCTCAAGGCAACCGGTCTGCAGCCCCTGGCGTTTGGTCAGGGTGCGCACGAAATTGCCCGCATCCAGAAGCGAGCCATGGGTGCCGGTGTCGAGCCAGGCATAGCCGCGGCCCATGGTTTCCACCCGCAGGCTGCCTTCATCGAGATACATCTGCAGAAGGTCGGTGATCTCCAATTCGCCGCGCGGCGAAGGCTGCACCTTGCGGGCGCGCGCCGGGGCGGTGCCATCGAGGAAATAAAGCCCGGTTACTGCATAATTCGACGGTGGCACCTCGGGTTTCTCGATGATTTCCCGGGCGGTGCCACTGTCATCGAAATCCACCACGCCATAGCGTTCGGGGTCTGCCACGTGATAACCAAAGACGGTGCCGCCGCTGGCCTGTTCATCTGCTGCCGCCAGCAGGCTCGGCAGACCATGGCCGAAGAAGATATTGTCGCCCAGCACCAGCGCCGAGGGCGCGCCATCAAGGAAGTCCTCGGCCAGGATATAGGCCTGCGCCAGACCATCGGGCGACGGCTGCACCACATAGGTCAGCGAAACACCCCACTGGCTGCCGTCGCCAAGGGTGCGCTGGAACTGCTCCTGATCCTGCGGCGTGGTGATGATGCAGATCTCGCGGATGCCCGCCAGCAGCAGCACCGACAGCGGGTAATAGATCATCGGCTTGTCGTAGATCGGCAGCAGCTGTTTCGACACCCCCATGGTGATCGGATAGAGCCGGGTGCCTGAGCCCCCCGCCAGAATGATGCCCTTGCGCGTGGTGCTGCGTGACGTCATGCACTCTCTCCCAAATCTTTCAGAATATCATCAAGGCCCGCCCGCCAATCGGGGCGGGTAATGCCAAAAACAGTTTCTAACAAGGCGCAATCGAGCCTAGAGTTCAGCGGCCGCCTTGCTGGGGTCGGATACTCGCTGGAGGGGATATCCACCACTTCGCACGAAAGGCCCGCGCGGGCAAAGATCTCGCGGGCGAACCCGGCCCAGCTGGTGTCCGGTGTACCTGCAAAATGATAGGTGCCGCTCTTGCCCGGATCCTCGGCCAGTTGCCCGGCGATCGTCATGCAGGCCGCCGCGATGGCGCGCGCCGGGGTCGGGGCGCCGATCTGATCCGCCACGATGGTCAGGCGGTCGCGCTCCTTGCCCAGGCGCAGCATGGTCTTGATGAAGTTGTTGCCATGGGCCGAGACCACCCAGGAGGTGCGCAGGATGGCGTGGGTGCCGCCTGCCGCGCGTACCGCCTCTTCACCAACCAGCTTGCTGCGGCCATAGGCGCCAAGAGGACCAGTTGCATCCTCGGGGCTCCAGGGGGCATCGCCGCTGCCGTCAAAGACGTAATCGGTGGAAACGGTGACGAAGGGGATCTCCAGATCAGCGCAGGCGCGGGCCATGGCGGCGGGAGCAACGCCGTTGATCACCGTGGCCAGCTCTTCTTCATCTTCGGCGCGGTCGACGGCGGTATAGGCCGCGGCATTGATCACCGCGGCGGGCGCCCGGGTACGGAGGACCTCGGCACAGGCCTCGGGATCGGAGAGATCCGCCTGATCGCGGCCCAGACAGGTGACGCCGTCAAAAGCCGCCAGTTCACGAGCCAACTGGCCGGTTTCTCCGAAGACAAGGATCATGTCCTCTTCCCCCAAACCAAGGGCAGCGCCCGTACCGGGGTGGGCGTGAAACGCCCGCCCATGGGGGCGGGACGGGCGTTGCCCGGGCTGCATACACCCCGGGCTGTCATTTGCCGGTTCCCAGCCGCTGGCCGACGCCATGGCGTTCCTGCAGCGGGCGCCACCAGGCCTCGTTATCCAGATACCATTGCACGGTCTTGGCCAGACCTTCCTCCACCGTCACCGAGGGGCGCCAGCCCAGTTCGTCCCGGATACGGGAGGGATCGATGGCATAGCGCGCGTCATGACCCGGCCGGTCGGTGACAAAGGTGATCTGATCGGCATAGGACTTACCATCGCCGCGCGGGCGTTTCTCATCGAGGATCGCACAAAGCGTCTGCACCAGTTCCAGATTGCTGCGCTCGTTTTCGCCGCCGATATTATAGGAGCGCCCCAGCGCCCCCTTCTGCAACACCAGCAACAGCGCATCGGCGTGATCTTCCACGTACAGCCAGTCGCGGATGTTCGACCCATCGCCATAGATCGGCAGGGCCTTTCCGGCCAGCGCATTGAGGATCACCACCGGGATCAGCTTCTCCGGAAAATGATAGGGGCCGTAGTTGTTCGAACAATTCGTCAGCACCACCGGCAGCCCGTAGGTCTCGGCCCAGGCGCGAACCAGATGGTCGGAGCTGGCCTTGGAGGCCGAATAGGGCGAGCGCGGATCATAGGCGGTGTCTTCGGTGAACATCACCGCGGGGTCGTTGGGCAGCGATCCATAGACCTCATCGGTAGAGATGTGATGGAAACGAAAGCCCTCGGGGCGGTCATTTTCAATCCAGTATTTGCGCGCGGCCTCCAGCATGTTGAAGGTGCCGGTGATATTGGTCTCGATGAAATCGCCCGGCCCGTCGATCGAGCGGTCTACATGGCTTTCGGCGGCCAGATGCATCACCGCATCGGGCTCATGCGCAGCAAAGACCCGGTCGAGCGCGGCGCGGTCGCGGATGTCGGCCTGCTCAAAAGCGTAATCCGGGCTCTCTGCCACACCGGCCACATTCTCAAGACAGGCGGCATAGGTCAGCGCATCGAGATTCACCACCTGATGGCCCCGGGCAATCGCCAGGCGCACCACCGCAGAGCCGATAAATCCGGCGCCGCCGGTTACGAGTATCTTCATGGGTTATCCTTCCCAGCTGAACGGGCTGTCGAAATCCGCCAGTGCGGGGGCGGCAGCGTCCTTTTCGGAGAGGAGCGGCGTGCCGTCAAAACCCCAGTCGATACCGCAGCTGTTCCAGGCCACGGCGCCATCGCACTCGGGCGCGTAGTAATCCGTGCATTTGTAGATGATCTCGGTATCCGGCGCCCGGGTGATGAAACCGTGCAGGAAGCCCTTGGGCACCAGCAGCTGCTTGCCGTTTTCCGCGCTCAACTCGATCCCGAACCATGTGCCATAGCTGGGCGAGCCCTTGCGGATATCTACCGCCACATCAAAAAGCGCCCCGCGCCCGCAGCGCACCAGCTTGTCCTGGGCATGGGGCGGCGCCTGGAAATGCAGCCCCCGCAGGGTGCCGACCTGCGCGGACAGCGAATGATTGTCCTGCACGAAATCGAAATCCAGCCCGTGTTCAGCCATCCGCTGCCGGTTCCAGCTTTCGCTGAAAAAGCCGCGGGCATCCCCGAACCGTTGCGGTGTCAGAACTTTCACCCCGGAGAGTGGCGTATTTTCAATCTGCACGGCCTCTGTCCTGCCTTATATCCGGTCGCAATTGGCGGTACCCTTAGCAACCCCTCTGCCGGTTGTCACCGTGAAACAACCTGTGGCTTGCCTCGGCCGTGCGGACACGGCATGCATTCAGCATGAAACTTCTCTTTGTCCATCAGAACATGCCCGGCCAGTACCGGGAGCTGATCACCTGGCTGGCGGCGCGGCCGGAGGGTCACGAGATCTATTTCCTGACCCAGCGCAGTGACATCCAGCTGCCCGGCGTCACCACGGTGACCTACAAGGCGCATCACCAGCCCGCCAAGGACGCCTATGGGCTGTCCAAGGACTGGGAGGCTGCGGCCGGCACCGGTATTGGCGCGGCGCTGGCGGCGCGGCAGCTGAAAGACTCCCGCGGCTGGAGCCCCGATATCATCATCGGTCACACCGGATGGGGCGAGCTGACCTTCCTGAAAGAGGTCTGGCCCGATGTGCCGATGATCGGCTTCTTCGAATATTTCTACCGCACCTCCGGCGGGCTGGTGGGGTTCGACCCGGACAACCCGCCCAACGATCAGGCCGGCTTTTTCGCCCAGGCCCGCAACACGGTGCCCTATACCAATATCCACACCGTCGATCTCGGCCATACC
>Ga0098070_100367_pt1 | contig 10272 bp, 9 predicted proteins | sample 28_taG_FD_75063 | JGI IMG/M metagenome (GOLD analysis project Ga0098070, IMG submission 75063) | Marine viral communities from Cariaco Basin, Caribbean Sea - 28_WHOI_OMZ | ecosystem: Environmental > Aquatic > Marine > Oceanic | place: Caribbean Sea: Cariaco Basin | collected 2014-11-12
ATAAAACCTAGCGGTTATGAGCCTTCATCAATACGTACCAGCTTGATAGTACCGTCGCTGCCGATCACGCGGCGATAGCGCGGGTTGCTAGACGTAGAGGGCTGCGGCGACTGAGAGTAAGCGCTTGGCGCGGTGGTCTGCTGCTGGATCAATTGCCCCATACGATCGGCGGGTGCTGGGTTTAGGGGTTGGCTATTGGTTGGCTGAGAGTATGAGTGACCATACGAGCGCGGGCTTGGGGCCGCACTGCCAACGATAGTACGATAAAATTTTTGCCCTGCACGGCCATCAGCTGGGAAGATACCGTGACTGGTCTGGTATTGCTGAATCGCCGTACGAGTGTTGTCACCGATGATGCCGTCGACACCGCCAATATCATAGCCAGCATCGAGCAGTGCTTGCTGAATGTCTTTGGCTTGTTGGCGACTGATACCTGGGTCATCTGTGGGCCAAGCAGTGATAAAATCTGTCTTGCTGCTGTCTTCGCGCGTGATCAGATCTGACAAGTGCGCGATGGCCAATGCGTAGTTTTCTGACGCGTTATACGAGTAAAAGGTGTCAAAGTTTTTACCAACCAAAAACGCCGGCCCTTCTATACCAGCTGGTAATAGCAGTCCTGCACTACTCAAATCATAGGGCAGCGGGCTACCATTTGCCAATGTCAGACCTTGGCTGCGCCAGTGACTCATGGATTTCTTGTTTTTACGGTTGGACGCCGCCCAGTAGCCATCAGGGAGTTTGACTTCATAACCCCACGGCTCCCCTGTACGATAGCCACGGCTGTCCAGAAAGTTGGCGGTAGAGGCTAGTGCATCAGGGACGCTATTGACGAGGTCGCGGCGACCATCGCCATCAAAGTCGACGGCCAGCTCCAAAAAGGTGCTCGGCATAAACTGCGTTTGCCCAAAGGCGCCAGCCCACGAGCCTGTCATGTCGTTTGGTGCGATATCACCGCGTTGGACGATTTTGAGCGCGTTGGCAAACTCCCCCTGAAAGTAGCTTTGGCGACGATCAAAGCAGGAGAGAGTCGCTAAGGATTCAAATAGCGGTTTCTTACCTAGTGTCTGACCAAAGTTGGACTCCACGCCCCAGACGCCAAGGACGTGCTCGGCTTTTACGCCATAGCGCGATTCGATTTGGCGCAGCGTATCACGCCATTGGTGCTTGGCACGAATACCATCTTCGACGCGCTCTTTGTCCACCAGCGCCGATAGATAATCCCAGACATCTTTTTGAAACTCGGGCTGATAGTTAAGCGACTGAATAACGCTAGGGTCAGGCTGAGCTGGGCGATAGTTGTTGAAGGTAAAGCTGTCTACGCCGCGAAACTTACTAGAGCCTTTTAGCCTATCTAGACACTGCTGAAACTCGCTATTGGACAAGTCTGGCGCTGGTGGTTTGGCCGCTTGGGCAGTGCTGGCAAAGCTCAGACCGATAGCCGCAGCCAGCATGGATAGGGTCGAAAGAGGAGTCAAACGCATGAAAATATCCTATAAACGTCAAAATTATTATGAGAAATGGTGATGGGACGTGATGATAAGTAATGGTTATAAATAAGAGCGATCAATAAAACAGCATAAAGTGCAAAACCGTCATATTTACTTAGAGTAACCAATCTGCATAATAAAGAAAAGCGGTCGCAGCACCCTATTACTATAAATTGACGTAGGCGTGAGGTTGCAAGCGGCTTGTATATAGCAAGCTATATAGTCGACTCTAAATAAAAGCGTCATGCGTTTATTGGTCAGTTTGCTATAACATTTTTATAGCAAACTGACTATAGGTGAGTTACTTGCCGAATGATGCACCCGTGATGGCGCGTCAGTTAATTGACCATATATTCGCTAAACTCTTTACGCAGTTTGGCAAGTTTGGGCGGGATGGCAAAGTTGCAGTAGGCTTGGCCTGGGTTTCGATTAAAAAAGTTTTGGTGCGACTCTTCAGCCTTATAGAACGTCATAGCAGGATGGACTTCTGTGACGACGTTGACGCCCATATCGCGCAGTTTGTTGATGGTGCGATCGACGGTTGGTTTTTGCTCATCGTCTGTATAGAACACCACGCTACGATATTGACTGCCGACATCATTGCCTTGACGATCTTTGGTTGTGGGGTCGTGAGTGGCAAAAAACACATCAAGTATCACCTCCAGAGGGACAACAGTGTCATCAAAATCGACTTTGATAACCTCCACATGACCTGTGGTGCCGCTACAGACGGCCTCATAGTTGGCCGATACTGCGTCGCCGCCCATATAGCCTGAGGTTACGGATGCTACCCCTTTTACGGACAAAAAGACCGATTCGGTGCACCAAAAGCAGCCACCGCCTAAGATAATGGTTTGCATAATTTTTCCTATTATTATAAAGATACACTCAGATTATATAATCACTTCATTCTAAAAGTGACATAGCGCTACTGGTGTAAATGTTGGTCGCAGACGGTCATTTTTCAACTTTCAACGACCTGCTTAAAGGCTCTATCAACTCAATGACACGGTTGGTTTAACGACTGCTTCAGTCATCAATTGATTGCCCTTAGCGTGACCTATTTAGCTTAGCAGGGCATCTGATGGCGATAAGTAACAAACAGTAATGTTATAATGGGCTTTTGCTATTATCAAAACGAGTCGCCCCATGAGCCAATCCAATCCTGCCACTATCAAGCATGACACTTTATTTACCACACCTCTCGATAAAGCGGCGCGCTTTTCTTTTGATGAGCAGGTGGTGGCGTGTTTTCCAGATATGATTCGCCGTAGTGTACCAGGTTATGGTCAAGTGCTGGCGATGTTGCCTATTTTTGCTCGGCGTCATTGCAAGTACCGTCAGCAAGATGATGATGGCCGCCGTGTCAGCCGTGTGTATGATTTGGGCTGCTCACTTGGTGCAGCTAGCATGGCGCTGGCTGGGGAATTTGCGCCGCAGGATTTACAGATTAAAGCGATAGATATCTCACCTGCGATGACCACAAAAGCGGCAACTGTGCTCAATGATAACTATCCTGAGCACGATATCGAAGTCGTCACCGCCGATATCCGCGATGTGACACTTGAGCCATGCGATATGGTGATTTTAAATTTAACGCTACAGTTTTTGCCAGCCACCGATAGAGTGGCGGTGTTAGACAATATCTATAATGCACTGAGTGAGGGCGGTATATTGGTGTTGACTGAAAAAACCCATGCGTTTGATGAGCAGTATGATGCGTGGCTGGTTGAGCGCTATTATGACTTTAAGCGCGCTAATGGCTATACCGAGATGGAAATCAGCGGCAAGCGTAATGCGCTAGAAAACGTACTTATCACCGACACCTTAGACGGGCACCATCAGCGTTTGGATGAGGTGGGTTTTGCGCGGCATCTGACGTGGTTTCAGTTTTTAAACTTTGTGTCGCTAGTGGCGTTTAAATAGGATAAAGGTAACTTAACTCAATAGCCAATATGATTAATAATAGTCTTAAACTAATTGAAAAACTTAATAAAGTAACTTAAATCTACTCAATTTAGTATCTCCCGACAGTTGATGTCGCCTAAAGGTGTTTTATACTTGTATTTATAAATATTTATCTATAGAGTTATAGGAGTTATACTTAATATTAAAAGTGAATTTAAAGAATAAAGTAATAAAAAATTTAATTGAGGAACAGCATGAACAGCTTGGAAACTATTGAATTAAAAGAAAAAGCTATCAAAAGTATCAAATATCTAAAAGCACGTCAGGCGGGTTTTAAAGATTTTAATGTCTTAATGAAAGCTAACGGTTTATCTGCATCGGTTGGGATGGATAGTGTTATTAATAAGATAAGTAAATTAGATGAAGAAATAGATAAAAAAACTATCAAGAAATTAGCAGTAGCAATAGATGACTATCTAAAGAGGCATATTATGTTTGCTTCAAAGAGAATTTATATTTATAAGTTAAATAAGAGCCAACTACTAAATATAAAATCTGGATTTCATTGTGGAGATTACTTTTCAGATAGATTGGAAAAAGGAAATGAAGAATCATTTGATATAACATTGCCTGAAAACAAAATAAAGAAGACGAGTTTAAAAATATCTTTAAGTAAAACCCTTGAGGTTTTTTATATTAAAGGTCTTCGTGAGTATATTAATAAGGAGTCTATGCCCTCTTTGATTGATGAAATAGACGATAATGATGTGCGTGAAGTTATTGATGTATTTAAGGTAATTCGAAACAAGATAACTGTTTTCGATTTTATTGCGCTTGATTTAAAAAACGAAGCTTTAATCTTAGGTTTGGATTTGGAGAGTAGCTTCATTAGAGCTGAAATGAATAAATCCTATGCTCGGCTTTATGATATTTTTAAAAATCATTTTAATATTACTAATGTTGATCCAATGGACTTGAGACCATGTATTGAAAAGATGGAGCAAGAGAAAACTGGTAATATACTAAAACACAAATTTTCGACAGATAATGGTGGATATAGTCATACTAGTGGAAGCACATCTAAAAAACTAGACACTAGAAGTGATAAATTTTATATAAATGGAGAAAAAAATAGTATACTTGACTACTATGGAACTATTAAACGCTATTCCTTACAGAAAAATGAAGAACCTATTATTTCTATTGAAATGAGCTATCGCGAATATGCTAAATCTGCTTTTTCAAAAATTGATTATGCAGTAATTACTGATGTAAAAACAGAAAAAGGCTTTCAATTCTGCATTGATAAAATTTTCCAACATGCGTGATTCATATGAATAACATATTTCATTTATACATAGTAAAAATACATAAGCATACATTTGGTCGTAATGATGCAAGTGAAATTAATTATTCCTGTAAGAATATATTAAATGAAATAATAGAACAAAATAATTTATCTAAAGATTCAATATTCAATTATTCATCTCTTTTTAAGAAATCAAAATTAAAAGAAGAAGATAAAGATGTATTTATACAGTCAGTTTATGTGTTAGCACATATTAATGTGAAATTTTTAGAACAACGCTTTCATTATTTAGACAGTGCTGGTTGTTGGGAGGAAATGGATTTAGAGAATATTTTCCAATCGTACAAAGAGAATGAGTTCTATAATCCTATAACGCACGAAAAAATAAATGAAAAAAAATTTAATGATATTGTTTTACCTTATTTTTGCCCAACTGAAGAATTGATTTCATTGCTTAAAGGAGTCAGGCAATGAGTATAGGAAATACTATAAATGACTTTATTTCAGCTCGTGAATTGATGATGCACGACCTACATTCAAGATTCTCATATGATGAGTTTATTGAGTTACTTTATAAGGACTTGGAATATATTACTTCTGTTATGATGGATGGAGTTGAAACATATATTGATATGTCTGAAACAGAAATATCACGTCAAATTTATAATAATTTAAAAATGAAAAATTATGGTGCTGAACTAGATAGTGATAAAAATGGAAATGCTGATATTTCAGTAATATCAGGAAGTTACAAATGGATAAGTGAAGCAAAAATTTTTGGTGGTGCAAACAAATATGGATTTGATCACATAAACGAAGGTTTTTTGCAATTAACTACTAGATATAGTAAAGGAGAAAGTCATGCTTATCATGGCGGATTATTTATTTATATAAAACCAAAAGGAAAAAATGATACAGAAAAAAGCGTAATGGATGGATGGAAAGCAATGATAGAAAGCAAGAAGTATGAACTGAATAATCTAGAAATCGATGGGCATCATCAAAATAAAAGATACTTAACAACTAAACATGATCATCAAGTTAGTGGCTATCCATATGTCGTGAAACATATTCCTATTTGTCTACTTCATCTTCCAGAAGATAAAAGTGGGTTAAAAGCCGAGAAATATGCACTAGCTAGAAAGGAATATAGAAATAATAGCTAGAGTGTTTTTTAATTAGATTATACGATTGAAAATGATATAAGTTTTAGTCAAGAAAGTATGATTTCAATAATAATAGTATTGAATTAGCTAGAAGTTAGATTTAGATTGGAGAATAAGTTTTTTATTATAATCTATAAGATATTTAATCAGAAACAGGCTTAAAATAATCGATTGTTATTTATTTGGAAGCTATTTCTAGAGTAAAAACTATACTTTTAAGTCTTTTGCTATTACGGCTAGGACTTTATCTATTATTATCCTTTATAATAGGAAGTCTATCCTTTCAAAAACCACTATCCTATGACAATCCCGCACCAAACCATTGCCAACGCTGAACGTGAGCTATATTTAACCTTATTAACCATCGCTGAGACGCATCCGAGTGCTTATGAGTGGCTGACTAAATTACCCGAATGGCTCACCGCTATCAAAGATAAGCGCAACTATGCGCACGCGCCAGCTTATCAGGCGTCGGTGGCGCGTTTGCCAGAATTGGTCGTCGATGCTGTCCATCTAGACACTGATGTGTTGACCATTGAGGCAAATCTGAGTGACTCGCAGCGCAAGCAAACAACGGCGCTATTAAAGCAGCTGATGCCGTGGCGCAAGGGGCCGTTTCAGATCGGTGGTCAAATCGGCGATGATGCGTCAGGTATCAAGATCGATACCGAGTGGCACAGTGACTGGAAATGGCAGCGAGTTGCGCCGCATTTGGGCACCTTAAAAGGACGGCGCGTGCTCGATGTCGGCGGCGGCTCTGGGTATCATGGCTGGCGTATGGCAGGGGCTGGCGCGGAGACGGTCATTATCATCGATCCCTCTTGCTTGTTTTATCATCAGTTTATGGCGATTCGGCATTTTGTCGGCGCGGCTGATAGTTATAAAACGCATTATATCCCCGTCCCACTCGAAGCCTTACCTGAGCATAGTCAGCTATTTGATACGGTGTTTAGTATGGGGGTGCTCTATCATCGTCAGTCACCCTTTGAGCATTTGCAACAGCTAAAGGGGCAGCTGGTCAAAGGCGGCGAGCTGGTGCTTGAAACGTTGGTAATCGAAGGCGATGCCAATACTGTACTGGTGCCGCATGACCGCTATGCGCAGATGAATAATGTGTACTTTTTACCCTCTATTGCAGCGTTAATCGGCTGGCTTGAAAAAGCAGGGTTTACAGACGTGCGCTGCGTCGATGTGGCCACGACTTCGACCAATGAGCAGCGCCAAACCGAATGGATGACGTATCACTCTTTAGCAGATTTTTTAGATCCTAATGACCGAACAAAAACTGTAGAAGGCTATCCTGCCCCGATGCGCGCGACCATTATTGCCAAAAAATAGCACAGTAAAACAGTGCAGTGTTTGGTCGCTGTTTAGCCGCTTCGAACCCATTTGGATGACTGTCGGTTGAATGAAGGACCCTAGAGCATTGGTTAGATCAACCATCTCTCAAAGGCGACCTCTAGTAAGAGCTTGAGTAAAAAGCCCACAAACCCAGCACCCAGTGCCAAAAAGATCCAAAACGTCCCAGCGCGTCCAGCCTCAGATTTTTTAGAGATGTCCCACATAATAAAAAATAAAAAGGCGATAAATATTGGTAGTAAGACGTACAACCCCCAGCTGGTGATGGTACTAGCAGCAATAGCAAACATAAGATAGTCCTATAAAGTGGTAACGCGTTGTCTGATTGTCTTTATTATTTTATCGTCTGGATAATGACAGGCGACTCGGCTGCAATGGGGCGTATTGCCTCACTACAGCAAGACAGCAAGACAAACCGTCATTATAGCGTGGAATGTACTGGGTATAAACTACCGCAAAGCCTTGGACAACAGTAACGCTACAATCATAATGTAGGCGTTTTGCCACGCTTAGCGCGGCGCGCGCCGTCTTTATCAGATAGCCAATACTGAGGGGCAAATTGGGCTTAAAGTGTTGTATTTTGACACTAATTTTATCGTAAATAGTGCAATACAGCACAAAGATTGTTATATTTATAGGTTACTTGTTTTTTAGTACTAATGCCTCTTTTGCATAGCCTGTCGCTATTATAATAATCCCATATCGACTGCTCGCATTCGTCATGTTTCATACCGTTTTTGTTGTTTATTTAACTGAGTTTATACCCTATGTCACAAGCCCAAATCGATACCTTAACCGCATTATTTGACCAAGCTGTTCAAACCTTACAGGCGCAAGACATCTTGCCTGCTGATTGGAAAAACAATAGCCAGATTACCCGTACCAAGGATTTGAGCCATGGTGATTTTGCCAGTAACATCGCGCTGACGGCAGCCAAAGCAGCCAAGAGCAATCCGCGTATGCTGGCCGAAAAAATCGTCGCCGCGTTGCCTGATAATCAAGACATTCGCCAAGTCGAAATCGCCGGCCCTGGTTTTATCAATGTGTTTTTGAACAGCGATGCCAAGTTTGCAGTATTAGCAGATATCTTTGAGCTACAAGACCGTTTTGGTCTAAGCGAGCAATTTGCCGGGCAAAAAATCCAAGTCGAGTTTGTCTCTGCCAACCCAACCTCAAGTCTGCATGTCGGTCACGGCCGCGGCGCAGCGTTCGGTATGAGCGTCGCCAATTTGCTAGAGGCGGTGGGGTATGACGTCACGCGTGAATACTACGTCAATGATGCCGGTCGCCAAATGGATATTTTGGCAACCAGCACCTACTTGCGTTATTTGCAGATCAACGGCGAGCAGGTGACCTTTCCGGTCAATGGCTATCAAGGTGAGTATGTCCGAGATATCGCACAGACTCTAAAGGTGCAGCATGGTGACAGCTACGTTCATCCTTTCGCTGACGTCGCCAAAGACGTACCAGCAGATGCTATCTTTGATACCAATGCCGATGGCGAAAAAACACTGGTATCAGGCGACAAAGAAGCTCATATCGATGGCCTGATTGCCAATAGCAAATCCTTGCTAGGCGAGGGTTATGAGCTGTTTTTAGACGCTGCGCTGAGCAGTATCTTGGCGGATATCAAAGATGATTTAAATGACTTTGGGGTGCGTTATGAGTGCTGGTTTAGCGAGCGCTCAATCGATAGCGAGATCGAGCCTGTCTTACAGATACTAGACGACAAAGGCTATCTGTATGAAAAAGATGGCAATATTTGGTTTAAATCGACCGATTTTGGTGACGAAAAAGACCGCGTGGTACGCCGCGCCAATGGGCAAACGACGTACTTTGCCTCTGATATTGCTTATCACAAAAACAAGTTTGACCGCGGCTTTGATAAAGTCATCAACGTCTGGGGCGCAGACCACCATGGTTATGTCCCGCGGGTAAAAGCGGCGCTGACTGCGCTTGGCATCGATGAGGCGCGCCTCGATGTGGTATTGGTACAGTTTGTGGCCTTATGGCGCGGTAGTGAAAAAGTACAAATGTCGTCACGCTCAGGCAAGTTTGTCACCTTGCGCGAGCTGCGCTCTGAGGTGGGTAACGATGCGGCGCGTTTTTATTATGTGGCGCGTAAGCCTGAAGTGCATGTGGACTTTGATCTGGAGCTGGCCAAGTCGCAAAGTAAAGACAACCAAGTCTATTACATTCAGTACGCGCATGCGCGTGTCTGCCGCGTGTTAGAGAAGCTTGAAAACAGTGGCTTTGTGGTAGATGATGCCATCGGTCAAGCGCAGCAAACGAGGCTAAGCGCTCCTAATGAAGATGAACTGATCAAGCTGCTAGCAGGCTATCCTGCGACCTTGGCGCGCGCGGCAACCGGTTACGAGCCGCACGTTTTGACCAATTATCTAAAAGAGCTGGCCGCACTGTTTCATGGCTGGTACGACAGCAACCGCATCTTGCCGGTGAGCTTGACATCAGGTGAGACACCGAGCACTGATGAGATGGCATTGATGCAGGCGCGTCTACGGTTGTCAAAAGCGGTGCGTCAAGTATTGTCCAACGGACTTAATTTGTTAGGGTTGTCTGCCCCGTCTAGCATGTAGTATAAAGAGACGGCCGATAAGCGTAATTTAATGATAGTTAGATTCAGTAGGGAGAACCAGATCCATGCTAGCCAAAAAACCTAAAGGCGCGACCGAAAAGCGCAAAACCAGTAGTGTGTCAGGCTTATTATGGATGTTCGTCGGGGCGATACTGACCTTGATGATTGGGGTGTTTATCTACCTCTCGCCATTGTTTGATTTTAGTCCAGCAGATAGTGCCGCCAGCGATGACCCAGACCGTCAGGTACAGCCGCGTGTCGATACCGACACGGATAATGGTGATTATGAGTTTTATGACATATTGCCCAGTCAAGAAATGGCGACGATTCCTGATGAAGACATCGCCGAGGTGGGCAACAGTGCAATAGGCGATATCAATGCCTTTGAGCCGGATGTGGTCGTCACTCAGCCGCAGGATAGTAGCGCCAGTCGTGATGATGAGTCAG
>Ga0098070_100368_pt1 | contig 10225 bp, 7 predicted proteins | sample 28_taG_FD_75063 | JGI IMG/M metagenome (GOLD analysis project Ga0098070, IMG submission 75063) | Marine viral communities from Cariaco Basin, Caribbean Sea - 28_WHOI_OMZ | ecosystem: Environmental > Aquatic > Marine > Oceanic | place: Caribbean Sea: Cariaco Basin | collected 2014-11-12
CTGGATTGGCCCTCGTGGTATCGTCGCCGCTGCCATTTCATCTCTATTTGCCATTCGCCTTCAAGAGTATGATATTCAGGGGGTAGAGCTATTAGTACCTCTGGTATTTATGGTTATTATTGGCACAGTGTTGATTCAAGGTCTAGGAGCCAAAATGGTGGGCAACCTGTTGGGTGTGCGTGAGCCTGCCAGCAATGGGGTATTAATTGTTGGCTCAAATCCTGTGGCACTGAAAGTAGCAGAAGCGCTTCAAGAGCAAGGCTTCGATGTGTTAGTGGCGCATAACAACTATACTAATATCTCCAAAGCGCGTATGTCTGGGCTACGCACTTACTTTGGTAACCCTATCTCTGACCATGCTGACCGTCATCTAGATTTAATCGGAATTGGCCATCTATTTGCCATGAGCACCGATAAAGAAATGAACACGTTGTCAGAGCTTCACTATCGTCATGAATTCGGTGAACAGAAAATTTATCGTTTAAAATTTGCTGAAGACAAAACCAAGACTGAAAGAGAAAGCAAACGTTCTAGCTTTAACTCTCGATGGCTGTTTGGGAAAGATGTTACCTATACCAAAATGGCCAGTATGCTGTCCAAAAAGGCCCGAGTGAAAATTACCAATATTACTGACAGCTATAGCTACAATCAGTATCGTGCCGATAATAAGCAATTTGTGCCGCTATTTACTATTGATAAAGAAGGCCATTTGCATGTCATTACCGACAGTTTTGAAAACGAGATTCCTCGTGATCATAAGCTGGTTGCTTTGGTAATTGAAGATGAAGTGCAGCCCAAACCGGTGGACGTCACTGAAAAACAAAATCAGGCGCGTGCCTTAGCGGACTTACAATTTAAGTCTACTTCTAAGAGCCCAGAAAAGCGCAAAGAAAAGACCTTAAGTGATGATGTACGTGACCCTATGTATGCTCCTGATGTTAAAGGTAGCAATGAAGCGAAAGCTAACAATGAGATAAAAGAAAGTGTTTTTGATACCGAGCTACTTTCTGACAAGGTAACTGACACTCTTCCCTCTACTCATTCAGTCCCTGTTACCCCTTTAGAAGCCACTTTAGCAACTAAGCTTGAGAAAAAGCTACAGAAGCAAACTGAAATTACTCAGGAAAGCGCTAAGCCTACCAAATCCTCAGCGTCGAGAAAGTCACTACAGTCGCAAGACAATGGTAACTCACAAGCCCCTCGACAGGCGAACGGCTCGTTAGATCCTGAACGTCTTCCTGACACTCAGGCGCGTAAAGACAGTGCGGAACACAAAAATTCTTAGTCAGCAACTACGCTTTATGTTCTAAACTTTTACATAAATAATGAACCAAAAAAAGAGCAGCTGAAGGGCTGCTCTTTTTTATTGTTTATTTGTTTAATATTCATTTAATACGACATATAACTTTTTATTCTATTAACGATGCTCATTAACCACTTGCCAAATACGTTGAGCCACAGTAGCAGCATCTCCGCGAGCATCAATCCTATGAATTCGCTGCGGCTGTGCCAAATACTGCTCGTTAAAACCCTGATAGACTCTTTCAAAAAAGGCCATCTGCTGTTGCTCAAAGCGATCAGCCGCACTGCGCTTACCAGCACGCTGCATGCCCTCTTCTATAGGTAAGTCTAGCCATAAGGTAATGTCAGGCAGACGGGGCACAAACTGAGCGATTAAACTATCAATTTTGTGCCGCATCTCTGAATCACCAGAGGCTCGACCATAGCCTTGATAAGCCACCGTAGAATCTATAAACCGATCGCATATCACCCATTTCCCAGCAGTCAATGCGGGTAATATCACCTGTGCCAAATGATCGCTACGGGCAGCGAACATCAGTAGCAGCTCGGTATCATCCGTGATGTCTGTACGGGGATCTAGCAGCAGTGCCCGTAGCTGCTCTGCAAAAGGACTGCCACCCGGTTCACGGGTGCGTACATAGTCGATGTCTTCAGCCTCTAGGCGCTGACATAGACCTTCAATGGCGGTGGTCTTGCCCACACCCTCGGTCCCTTCAAAGCTCACAAACTTAGCTTGATTGACTGTCTGCAACATAAGGCTTGCTCTCTTTCTCGATAAATTATTGACTGTTTTTCTTATCACGCATCACTTGTAGATACTCTTTTACCGCTTGATTGTGCTCAGCCAGCGTCTTAGTGAACTTGTGACCGCCGTTACCAGTGGCTACGAAATACATCACATCGCTATTGGCTGGATGCATAGCGGCTTCGATAGAAGCAGTAGAAGGCAGCGCAATCGGCGTTGGTGGTAGACCATCAATTTGATAGGTGTTATAAGCCGTCTTTTCATTAATGTCTGTACGGCGAATATTGCCATCATAACGTTCACCCATGCCATAAATAATGGTGGGATCTGTCTGCAGACGCATGCCCTGATTAAGACGGTTGACGAAAACCGCAGATACCAGTTCGCGCTCACTTGCTACGCTGGTTTCTTTCTCGATAATAGAGGCCATGATTAATGCGTCATAAGGCGTCTTATAAGGCAGATCTGAATCACGTTTCTCCCAAGCTTCATCCAATGCTTGCTGTTGACGTTTATAAAGATCTGTCAAAATCTGCTTGTCCGTTACCCCTCGAGCATAGTGATAGGTATCTGGGGTAAACCAGCCTTCTAAGTTACTGGAAAACTGTCCTTCTGGGGTAAACGCATCGATACCCAACAGCTGTTTAAAGTTGGCCTTAGGCTTACCATTAGATTCTAGGACTTCTAAAACAACCCCGTCACTATTGACAATGACTTTATATAAGTCAGCAGCAGTTTTACCCTCAATAATTTGGATTGAAACCATGTCCACTTTTTGACCTTTTTTGAAGGCATCCATTAGCTGTTTAAAGCTGGCATTTTTAGGCACTTCATAAGTCCCCGCATGTAGCGGCGTATCAACGGTAGATTTAATATACAGCTTGGCTAAACTGGCCGAGAACATCGGCACATCACGCTGAAACTGGGGCAGGAAACCATAATAGCTTTCCCCTTCTTTCACCACTAAGTCGCCTGCCTCTTGTTTAGAATGTCCAAACAGGGTTTGGTAGCCCATGGCCAATACAAAAGCAGCCATTAATCCAAATACCAACATGAGCTGATAGCTACGTTTGGAGGTGGGCTTTGGTGGCTGTTTCTTATGACGAGAAGGGTCGTCACAGACTAAAGACACATCAGTGGGTTGCACATTTTTAGTCTCAGTAGCGGACGGTTTATTCGGATTATTGCTTGGATTTTTTGGATTAGAATCGCTCATAGCCACTCACGAGGTAAAAGTTTGCTAGAATTTAGCACTGTATGCTCTGATATTCAATGGTGAATGAGCATCTAGGATGTTTTGTCTCATACTTAGTCATTTTGTATTTTACTTGATCGGCACTAAAGATAACTGAAACCGTTCATCTTGAAACCATAACTGCTGAACCGGGATCACGCCACGTACCGCATTACAGAAGAACATCGACTCAATCTGGCTCAAATCTGCATCACGTAAAAGACGTTCTTGAACCGATACACCTTGGCTTGCCAATCTATCCATAATGACCTGACGCATGATACCCCGAACGCCTGAATGGATAATCGGTGGTGTGTACCAATTGAGTGAAGTTTGCTGGCTGTTGGTCGCGTCTGGCTTGGGTTTTAATTGATAGAAGATATTGCTCATTACCCCTTCTACCCAATTGCCACCCATATCTGCTACCAAGCCTTCTACGAGTTCAGGATTCTGCTGTTTATGACGTTGTAACTCACCGGCTATCATTACCCCATCCAAACGGTTTAAGCTTTTTAGACCCGCTAATGGCTGAGGTAAGCTGGCCAGCTGTGACTGCAAACACTTGGCAATAATCGGTGATTGTTGTAGCACAATCTGTTCTGAGCACTGTGAATCACTACCCTGATTTATTGGCAAAAACTGAGCCGTTTGTTGCGCTAGCGGTGCGGTTTTCATCACTCCTATCCAAATTAAAGCCTCATTGTCAGAGGCAAGCGTTGAATACGCATATCCTCGAAGATTTTGGGCAGGACGAGAAATGATGAGTTTTATCATGCCATGGTCGATAGTAGTGGCAAACTGCTGTAGTTGCTGCCAAAGTCTTTGTCCGACTTCAGGATTAATAGTCAACTGTAAGGCTTGGCAATGGCTGTGGAGACGAGCTTGATGATAAGATGGCCAAAGTAAATGAGCGTTATGCACCCCCATGGTGGTAAAAAATCCATCACCATAGGCCAATGCCCGTATACTAGGTGCAATTTGCTGAGGCGCAGTTACAACATAATCAGAAACAGGCGTAGAGGAAGGTGCATTTTCCGAGGCGGGAAGCGCCATCATGCCAGTATCGCTGAGTTGATACCATGTCATGGCATGAGACATAATGACTTCCTCTAATGAGAGATTTGTTGATATGAGAGGCTTATTGTGATGAGAGGCTTATTAAGATCAAAGAATATTTAAACAAGGCAAAGTCAACCAATGAACCACTTTGCCTTATTGCTTTAAAAATCATTTTAAAACCAGTCGTAGATAACTAATAAATTAGAAAAAAACTCGGTTTATTTATTCATAATAATCATGCAGCTGTAGAACTCACACTTGGCCAGCTCTACCTTAGTCTCATTAATGGTTTTATTCTTAACAATTTTCCCCGTCAAGATACTTTTCACCAAGTCGCCGCCTTCTTTACCCATCAGACCAGTCATGACTTTGTATACTTTTTTGGCATGATCAACGCTCATTTGCTTTTCACTGTCTGAGTCGTTGGGATTGGCATAGTACCAGCCTAGCTCTAAATAATCATCAGAATCAATGATATCCAAATAAGGTTCATCGCCTTTCATAAAACGATATTTCACTGCCATATTACTGGCATAATCTAAGCTTTTTTCATCAGTGACGGTGACTTTACCGAATTGTTTTTTTATCGTATCCACATCTTCTAAGGTCAGATTCTGAGTTTTAGCCGCTTTCCAGTTTTGTACATCGTAACTTACCGGTTTTCCTTCAGGCTTTTTATTAGCGCTTGAATCAACACGGCTATCTGCTTGATGACTGGCCACAGCATCATTCTTAGACAGAGCTTGCTTTGAAGCTTCTGCTTCTGAAGAGGCTTCAATTGGCGTTGAAGTTTCATCGGCCTTGCTACACCCTGTAAATAATAAACAGGTGGCTAACCCTATGGCACTGAACTTTGAGAACATTGAGCCTGTAGTAAATGGTCGGCTAGAGTTTTTGGACTTGCTGAAAATCATTCACGCACACCTTTTTACTTATTTTTTGGACCGTTACCCACCTTGGTAACGCTTCTATGAGGACTTTGAAATAAAGCCCTCACTCTCTCTAAAAATGAGTGTCTAGTTTATCCAAATCGCCACGCATTGCATAGTGGAAAAAGCATGAAGCCCAAGACAAACCTTACAGACGACTCTCCCAAGCATAGCGGGTTTGTTATACTCATCTTTTTGTACTAAATTATAGGTAACAAACAGCCGAGACAGCTGTCTAAGCTCACTGTATGTTAACCCAGTTTTGGCATTATCTTACGCCCACCAACCCACTTCGTCCTAATAGGACAGCTAACAACACAGAGTATCTTATGAGTCAGTCTAGCCCTCAGCACTTCATCGTTATTGGCAATCCTATCGCCCACAGCAAATCTCCTGAGATTCACCAGCAGTTTGCCAAACAAGCACAGTTACAGATTCGTTATAACCGTCAGTACTGTCCCGATGACGCTGCCAGCTTTATCGACGTGGTAGAGGCGTTTTTTAATGGGGGCGGTGTCGGCGCTAATGTGACTGTACCTTTTAAACAAGTAGCATACCAGTTATGTGCAGAGCGTGGGCAGCTTTCAACACATGCTCAAGTGGCAGGAGCGGTGAACACGCTTATGCTAAAAGAAGGTAAAATCTATGGCGATAACACTGATGGTCAAGGATTGGTCAATCATCTGCTCAGCCTAGGCTGGCCACTTCAAGGCGCTAAAGTTGCGATATTGGGTGCTGGCGGGGCATCACGCGGAGTGGCTCTGCCGCTTATTGAGGCGGGTATTAAACAGCTTACCATTGCCAATCGCACCGTGGAAAAAGCCCAAGCCCTAGTTCAACAGCTGGGTACAGCCAGCCCAATTATTGACTCTATTCAGCCTACTTACTGTGCTTTAGAACAGTTAGAGGGTGATTTTGACATCATTATCAATGCCACCTCAATCGGCCTATCAGGTGACATGCTACCTCTAAAAGACAGCTTAAATTGCCACTATGCTTACGATATGATGTATGGCCGTGAGCTACCGTTTTTGACTCATTTTTCTGATAAAGGGGCTGAAGTTTCACCAGGCTATGGCATGCTCATTGGACAAGCTGCCTTAAGCTTTAAACTGTGGACTGGCACTAGCGTTGACCTTAATGCCTTAAATGAGGCTCAGTAACGATCCATAAATGATGTTAGTCAGCATTACCACTATTGATAACAGTAACGTTAATAAAATGGCTTCATACAATAATAAGCTACCCTAAGCACTATGGTTTGGGACTAAACACTCTAGTCTCTAAGGCCATTAACGGCTTTCTTAACCCAGTAGAGTGCATGACTACCCCGCCAAGTAAAGCAATTAGACAGCCTAGCAAGGTATCTAAGAACCTAGCTTGTACAATACCGTCGTAGGCCGCTGAGGCACCAGCAGATAACGCTGAGTGCCCCCTGCCGTATTCAGCAATAAATATTGTTAAGGGCGTGACCATAACCACTGCCAACGCATAATGGCGGGTAATGATGGTTTCTATCCAGACAAACATCATAAATATGGCGATTGCCACCCCGATGTCTGATAAAGGCAGTGACAATAAAAACCAAGCCACAAATACCCCAATACCGGTACCCAAAATCCTATGCAACTGTTTAATCCACATTGTCCGTAATTGCATGCCTTGCATGATAACGTAGCAGCTAACAGGAACCCAATAAGGGTAAGGCATGTCCAACCATAAAGCCACCTCCAGTGACAGTACCACAAAAGCGCTAACAATTAAGCTCTCTGTCACCATGCCCAACTGATAACCATAACCTAGGTCTACATGCTCCGCTGGCGGCCTTACTATCCACAAATTATAGAACAGAGACACTATCCAAGCATAAATAGCCCCAGCAGCAACAATACCAATTTTAGACATCATTCCCGACCATTCTACTGGCATAAAAATAGCCAAAACTGACGCCATAATAATAAACATACCCCCAGGTGGAGGCAGACGTAGATAGCGGCCTATTAGTACCATTGAAAAGGCCATAAAGATAAACAACGGCACTCTTAGAGCTGGCAGGTTATGAGCCACAAGACCTAAACTAAAGCTACTGACCATAATAATGCCAATAAAAAGTAGTAAGCCTTGACGTTGACGTATATTGCCTGCTTTAGGCTGATTAAGAAATATCATAGCGCCCAAAGAAGCCAACACCCCTATCGGTAGCTGATCAAATAAAGCGGCAATAAAAATGGTAGAAGCTATGGTAAAAGCGGCCATTATCCCTACGTACAAGGGCCTAATTTTTGGTTTAAAGGTAAATAAATGGTCAGCTTCTCGTTTGGCAAGCTCTTTTAAACGCTGTGTTGACATAAAGAGGAAATACTCAAATTGTGATTTTTTAGAATTATAGTTTAGTAAGGTTTAGGAAAAGCAAAAATACACTAGAACAAAAAAATGAGACAGAAGGGATGCTCTCTATTTTATTTTATAGAAGGTGTTATTGTTTGAGTAAGATATCTAGATAAGTATTTAAGTTAAGTATTGACGCAAGATTATCTAGATAAAGTTATCACGGGAAGTTTTTATCTAACTTAAAATAAGTATCATTTAGAAAAATAGGATAGTGACATTTCACTAACAGGAGTCCAACACTTCTCTAGACTTAAGTTAATATTATAAGGACATGCTGTTTAAAAACTTTAAAGACACTACTTTAAACACAATGCTTTCTGAAAGCATTGCTTTACAGTGATTTTTTATCAGAAAAAACTAAGTGATCGTAGGTCCAATATAATTTTAAAACGAAGCAAAGCAGGTGCTTTTTTTTGAGCTTTATTAAACTTATTTTTATGAAACAGTTATTCACCGATGAATAATAGTTATGAATAATAGGTTTTTATGTTAATTGGGCTTATACTAAAATCCATATTACCCTCCTATATTATTCACATTATGCTAGGTTGACAATACCTCGCAGCAGCGACAAATATATTATTCAATGGAAGAGAGTCTACTATGCTAAGTTATAAAGCCCCCTTACGTGACATGAAATTCTTATTAAATGATGTGTTCGATTTCCAGACGCATTATAAAGATTTAAGCAATGGTGAAAATGCCGATCCAGAAACTGTAGATATGATTCTACAAGGTATCGCTGACTTCGCTGAAAACGTTATTAGCCCATTATATCAGCCAGCAGATGCTGAAGGTTGTCAATTTAAAGATGGCGTTGTGACTACGCCAAAAGGCTTTAAAGATGCCTACAATCAGTTTGTAGAAGGCGGCTGGCAAGGTATTTCGTACCCAGAAGAGTACGGCGGTATGAACTTACCGATGTCATTAAACCTTGTTAAATCTGAAATGATTGGTACCGCTAACTGGCCATGGGCAATGTACCCAGGTTTGACCACGGGCTGTATCAACACTTTAATGCAATACGGTACTGAAGAACAAAAAGATACTTACCTACCTAAATTAGTAGAAGGTACGTGGTCAGGTACGATGTGTCTAACTGAACCACAAGCGGGTACTGACTTAGGTCAAGTAAAAACCAAAGCGGTACCACAAGAAGACGGTACTTATAAGCTAAATGGTACCAAAATCTTCATCTCAAGTGGTGAGCATGACCTAACTGATAACATCATTCACATCGTTCTAGCCCGTCTTCCAGATGCGCCTGAAGGTACTCGTGGTATCTCGCTATTTATCGTTCCTAAATTCAATGTCAATGAAGAAGGCGAAGCGGGCGAGCGTAACGGTGTAAGCTGTGGTTCAATCGAGCATAAAATGGGTATCGCGTCATCAGCCACTTGTGTTCTAAACTTTGATGATGCCACTGGTTACCTAATCGGTGAACCGCATCGTGGTCTAAAAGCAATGTTCACTTTCATGAACACTGCCCGTATCGGTACTGGTATTCAAGGTCTGGCTCATTGTGAACTTGCTTTCCAAAACGCCCTTCCTTATGCCAAAGAACGTCGTTCAATGCGTACTCTATCAGGCGTAAAAGAGCCAGAAAAAGTAGCTGACGCTATTATCAACCATGCTGACGTACGTCGTATGCTGTTGACCATGAAGTCGTTCGCTGAAGGCGGCCGTTCAATGATTTATCATGCTGCGCGTTATGCTGATAAGATGTCTCAAGGTATCGCAGAAGGTAATGACGAAGAGTTTGAAAAGTGGGATGACAAGCTAGGTTTCTATACCCCAATTCTAAAAGGTTTCTTAACTGAACTGGGCATTGAAGCAGCCAAAGAAGGTCAGCAAGTATATGGTGGCCATGGTTATATCAAAGAATGGGGCATGGAGTTAATCGCTCGTGATGCACGTATTGCCACTCTTTATGAAGGAACCACTGGCGTACAGGCACTTGACCTATTGGGCCGTAAGGTAATCTTACAGTCAAAAGGTAAAATCATTCGTGATTACACCTCAGGTATCATGAAGTGGTGTGGCGATTATGCTTTAGACAAAAACATGCGTAAATTCGTTTGGTCATTAACTAAGCTATGTGCAGAGTGGAACACCTTAACTGTACGTCTAATGCTAAGCGCGCGTAAAGACCGTGAAATCATCTCAGCTGCTTCTGTTGATTACTTAATGTACTCAGGTTATGTGATGATGGCTTACCACTGGGCACGTATGGCAGCCGTAGCTTATGACAAGCTAGAAAACGGTGGTGTTGAAGCGCCAGAATTCTACAAAGCTAAAATTCAGACTGCTGAATTCTACTTTGACAAGATCTTACCTCGTACTTCAGGTCATGCTGAAAGCATGGTAGCGCCAAGCTCGTCTATGACCGACATGGACATTGAGCACTTTGCTTTCTTAGACTAATCTATCGGCTATTTGCTACTAGATTACAAAAAAACCGCTCTATTTATTAGGGCGGTTTTTTTATGTCTGTGAGTATTAGACTTCGAAGTAAATAAATTTAAAATTTACAAAATATAAAACTTAAAAATAAAATTTTAAGTC
>Ga0098070_100369_pt1 | contig 10207 bp, 6 predicted proteins | sample 28_taG_FD_75063 | JGI IMG/M metagenome (GOLD analysis project Ga0098070, IMG submission 75063) | Marine viral communities from Cariaco Basin, Caribbean Sea - 28_WHOI_OMZ | ecosystem: Environmental > Aquatic > Marine > Oceanic | place: Caribbean Sea: Cariaco Basin | collected 2014-11-12
ATTTTCAGCAATAAAGGCTCCTTGTGGCGGTAGTTCACCTGATTGCATACCAGCATTGATAGTACCACAACCAGAAGTCAAGCCAATCATCACGGTAAGTGCCGTGCTGGTAAGCAAAGATTTGCGTTGTTTTAAAAAATTCATGCTAACTTCTCTACCTTAGTTGCCCATATCTATTCAATTATTCTAATCAGTTTTATCTTAATCTTTCATTACTTTCTAGATAAGTTGCTTTTAAAAAGCAAAGAATTATTACACTGTTGGGTAATCAAAACTATATCTGTTTGGTTAACACAACATTAATACTGGTTCAGGGAGTTTTTAGGCGTAATACAACCAGTATTCTAGTTATTTTAGCATTAAACCTGCAGTATTGCCGTAATTTGCTTCAACATAGCAAGCAAAAATAATATACATATTATATAAGTAGGGAATTAAAAGAAAGCATAAGTTTAGCAGGATAAATAAGCCAATCAAGCTTTATTAAAGCGAATTAATAGAACATTTTATTGAATATTTTAACGAATAGATTAATAAACAGATTAAAAAACTACCACCAGTCAGGCTCATTAGACTTGGGTTTATGATGATTCATTTTTAGATTAGTGGTAAAGTCTACTTGGATAGTGTCTTTAGATACTTCACTAATAAAACGAGAGATCTTATCAAAGTAACCGGCAAAACTTGAGAAATAATCGGGAGCGGTTAGATATAGATGAGTTTTGGCACGGCTACAAGCGACATAAAATAGCTTTCGCTCTTCCTCTAACTCTTCAAATTCGGCTATAGAGCGATGATGCGGAATCAGTCCATCGACCAAAGCGTTAACAAAGACCACTGGCCATTCGAGACCTTTGGCACTGTGAATGGTGGATATGGTCACTGTATCTTTATCTTTCTGCTCTGGCTGAGTTAAGGTCGCAACTGAGTCATTAGGTGGGTCTAAGGCTAAGTTCTCTAAGAAGTTGTCTAAGCTGCTGTGCTCTTGGGCTAAGTTTTTAAGCACTCGGAAGTCTTCAGCCCGTTCGCGCCAATTATCTGCAACGGTCTTCAATACTGGCAAATAAAATTCAATCAAAATATCTAAAGTATCAGTAACCGTGCTTTGCTGACCGGCTTTGATTAATACGTCATATAGCTCAATAAGCTGTTCTTTGTTTTTATTAAGCCTAGGATCAAGTAGGGGCTCAAACGAGTCATTGCTACTATTAATCGCTTGGGTAATCTTAGTGGCAGTGACTTCACCCACACCTTTAAACAAAGTAAGTATACGGTGCCACGCAATGGAGTCATTGGGGTTATATAATATCTTAACCAAAGCCAAAATATCTTTAATATGACGCTTTTCAATAAACTTAATACCGCCGACCACAATGAAGGGGATATTACGTTCCATAAATTCCAATTGGATTCGGTTAGATTGGAAGGAGGTACGGCTAAGCACCGCAAAGTCGTTGTAATCTAAGTCGGGTTTAAGGTCGATTATTCTATTGGCAATGTATTTGGCTTCTTCTGCTTCATTACTGCGACGTGATAATACCGGCTTATTACCGTCTATGGGTAGGTCTGAAAATAATCTCTTTTGATAACCCAAAGTGATCTGCTCCGACAGAGCGTTTATATAGTCAAGTATCGCTGGCGTGCTGCGGTAGTTTTGTTCTAATTTGATAAGTTTAGCCTCAGGGTAGCTGTCACCAAATAACAAAATGTTTTCGTAATTAGCACCGCGGAAAGCATAAATACTCTGATTGTCATCTCCCACCACCATTAATGACACATTATCAGGCTCGCAAATATAATCAATCAGCTGCTTTTGAGGGACGTTGGTGTCTTGATACTCATCGACCATTACATGACGATAGGTGTCTTGAATCAGCTTTCTAAATTGTAAGTTGTTTTTTAGATGACTGACCACTTGGCTGATAATATCATCAAAGTCATACAGGTGATTGTCTCGTTTATAGCGGTGATACTCTTCTGCTAGTTGCTCAATGGCAGGAATGTGAATAGTTAAGTCCGGATAATCATTTTCAATCAAATCCTTCAACAAAATGCGCCGGTTACGTGACGTAGAAATTAGGTTCTGTAGTGTCTTCTTGCGAGGGAAGGCCTGCTTCATGTTTTTACGCACAAAGCCTTTTTCTTTACAGATTAAATCTATCGCATCTTCACTGTCACTGGTGTCCAAAATCGTGAATCTAGGGTTAATGCCTAGCAAACCTGAATAGCGGCGCAATACCATGTTGCAAAACGAGTGGAAAGTACCGCTGGTAATGGCGTTAAGATTTAAACCTCTTAAATTGGCTGAGGCACTGTTGTCAGCGACGTTTTCTGCCAATAGTCCCTTTACTCGGCCCTTGATTTCATCGGCCGCTTTACGGGTAAACGTGAGTAGTAGAATGCTACTCGGAGAAGCGCCGCTTTCAATTAAATAGCTAGTGCGATAGGTCAGGGTCTTGGTCTTACCAGAGCCGGCACCAGCAATAACCAATACCTTGCCTTTGATGGTGGTGGCTGCTAGAAGTTGACTTTGGTTTAACTCGCCAGTGTAATCGACTGAACTTTGTTCAAGGATAGGGTTGTTATCAAAGTCACGATCAGTATTAGCGTCTTTTGCTACTGAATCGGGGGTAAGTAGGTTGGCTTCGAGTCGAGCAATAGACTGACGCAATTTTGCGATCTTTATCCGAGTGTCATCGTCTAACATTGGATAGTTATAAGCTTGGGTGTCATATAGGCTATCAGTCATAAGGGTCAGTCGGGCTCTATTGAAAAGGTTTAAAATGGCACAAAAAGGTCAAACAGGATTAACAATATTAAAATTAACATCGTTAACCCCATTATAAACTAACTATAAACAATAATCGCCCTGCTTAAAAGACAACATTGTTAGCTTGTCTTTTAAACCTAGTTATTAGATAGAGAAGGCAATATTCGCAGACTGCAATTAAAAGAAAAGCACTAACTGGCCAATAGAAACTGTTTAAGTGCACTGGAGAATTGCAGCGGTGCATCTAAAGGAATCGCATGACCTGATTTGGCAATTTCAATCACATTTGCTTTGGGTAGAGCTTCGGCCACTTTATACTGCCATTTGGGATCATAAAGCTGGGACTGACCACCAACCAACATAGTTACTGGAGATTGGATAGAGTCTAGTGCCTGTCGATAATCATAAGGTAATTCTAAGTAGGCCTGCAAACCGCGCAGTTTCTGTTGCCAAGTCGGATGTTGGTAGCTGTCGAGCATGCGTGCAGGTTTATAACCACTGCTATTGATTAGCAACTTAGAAGGCAAACGCTGTACTGACATTAAAGAGAAAGCAGTCTCTAATTCAACAATCTGTCTTTTAACCTTCAAAGGCAATTGAGCAAATTCAAAGGTTTGTTGTTCTTTTAAATCTTGTTGCGGTAAATAAGGTAGCGTTGCCTGTAATACGCGATGAAATTGATCAAAGACTTCAGTTTGCTTTTCACCAAATACACCACCACGCCAGTCCGATTGGTTCTGAACAGTGGGCGACTGATCAATATTTAAATAACGACTTACTTTTGAATGCTGCGGCGAATCGGCATAGCGGTTAAAATGAGCCCAGGCCACCAATGCGCCCATCGATATGCCGGCCATATCAATAGATGCCACTTGATGAGTGTCGCAAATATGAGTCAATAACTGATCCACATCTTTGGCATACTGTTCAATAAAGTCAAATTCAGAGGTAGGTGTGTCCGCTGCTAAGCCGAAACCTCGGAAGTGAGGCAGATAAAAACAAAACTGCCCCACTAGAGGCAACACGAAGGGCAGAAACTGGCGGGCATCCATACCAAACGCATGAAGCATTAATACCGGCTGGGCTTCAGGATTGCCAACAACGGTGACAGGAATAGCCATACCATCATAGCTTATGACCTGTTGCAGTCGAGAGGTATAAGACTGCAACAGATCTGATGCTTTGATTAAAGGGTTTATTTGCTTAAGCTTTAAAGATTTAATCATGGCTGTACCTACCTCGCATTAGAACATCCCGAATTAAAAATGTTATTTGTCAGCTTTTGATTAGACTGACCTTTTATCAAGCCAGCCTTCTAGTCAACTAACCAGTCTCTTAGACAACTAAATAATGAGCTAAGTAATAAACCAAACTTAATGAACCAAACTGGATTAAAAATTAATGATTTGGTGTGTCAGGTGAATCAACACATTCCACCACGTTTAAATCAAAACCTGATAAGGCATTGAATTTAAGTGGCGTCGACAATAAGCGCATATCACGAACCCCTAAATGACGCAAAATCTGGGCGCCAACACCAATGCTGCGGTAAGGTTGATTAGATAGGGTAGAAATAGATTGATTGTTGCTGGCACGCTCAAGCGCTTCGCCCAAATCTACAGGTTGATTGCTACCAATCCATACCAGTACGCCACGCTCAGATTCGCTAATTTCTTTTAACGAGCTTTGCACACTCCAGCCACTACGACCCGTTTCATCACGTTTGGCAGAAAATAAGTCACGTAAGGGATGGAAACCGTGAACACGTACGGTACTCACGCCTTCACTTAAATCACCTTTGACTAAAGCAACGTGAGTTTCAGAAGCGCCATACTCTTTGAACTGATACAGGGTAAACGTCCCAAAGTCAGTTTCAAAAGGACGTTTGCTCACTTCATTCACGGTCTGCTCATTGGCAATACGGTAGTTGATTAAATCAGCAATGGTACCAATCTTTAAGTCATGTTCAGCGGCAAACTTTTCTAAATCATCACGGCGGGCCATGGTGCCATCAGGATTAATAATTTCAACGATGACGGCAGCAGGCTCAAGACCGGCTAGACGTGCTAAGTCACAACCCGCTTCAGTATGACCAGCACGATGCAAGACGCCACCTTTTTGCGCCATAATCGGGAAGATATGGCCAGGCTGCACGATATCTTCCGCTTTGGCCGTGGCCGATACCGCCGCTTGAACGGTGCGGGCACGGTCGGCTGCAGAGATACCAGTGGTTACACCTTCAGCCGCTTCGATAGATACCGTAAAATTAGTACTAAATTTGGCTTCGTTACGATCACTCATTAACGGTAATTCAAGACGACGACAACGCTCTTCAGTTAAGGTTAAGCACACCAAACCGCGGGCGTGAGTAATCATAAAGTTAATGGCTTCGCTGTTGACATGCGTGGCCGCCATAATTAAGTCACCCTCATTCTCGCGGTCTTCATCATCCATTAAGATGACCATTTTTCCGGCGCGGATGTCTTCAATGATGTCTTTAATATTATCTAATGCCATGGGAATTTTTCTCTTATATATTCAATAGCTTTTGTTAAATAACAAAAGTTAAAAACTGGTTTGTTGATTCAAGTTTTTTTGATTTAAATGTCGGTGTTCACTGCCAATCATTCAGGACTGCTGACCATTGTAACCCTAACTGAGACTGAGTGCCATTAACTGCACTCAATCGTTGATATTGAAAAATCGTAATTAACCGGTAATGAGCTAAAGACTAGTTAATATAGTTTCAATATAGCTAAGGTCAACGTTATGGCTAGGTAATTCAAATTCAAGTGTTATCAATTGCCAATCTATATAGATCCAAATTTTCAAAGTCTTTAAAAACAGCTACTTAGAAGATGTAGACTGAGATTGTAGCCACTGCATAAATTTTAAACTGTGCTGCTCACGTTGGTTATCAGCATAGTAATAAAACTGTGTGCCCATCAAATTATCCGGCAGATACTGTTGAGGCTGATAATGATTGGGGTAGTCATGGGGATAAACATAACCCTTACCATAGCCTTGTGATTGCATCAGCTTGGTGACTCCATTGCGTAAATGGTAGGGCACAGGTGACTGGTCTTTTTGAGCCAGTTGCATCGCTTTGTTAATTGCCAAATAAGTACTGTTACTTTTGGCTGAAGTGGCCAAATAGACCACCACTTGTCCCAAAATAATACGGGCTTCTGGCATGCCAATCATTTTCACAGATCGCAAGGCAGCATCTGCCAATAACAAAGCATTAGGGTTGGCATTACCGATGTCTTCGCTGGCCAAAATAACCAAGCGACGGGCGATAAACTCAGACGGTTCGCCTGCGACTAACATACGTGCCATCCAATATAGAGCAGCATCGGGGTCAGAGCCACGTATTGATTTTATCATCGCCGAGATAATGTCGTAATGTTGATCCCCATCTTTGTCATAGCGTTGTAGCGCCGTTTGCGCCACATTGGACAGTAAGGCATCATCAATAACAATGGGCTGTTGGCTATGATCCGAAGCCTGTACGGCTAGCTCTAATAAATTCAGAGATTTGCGAGCATCACCTTGGGCAAGTTTGGCAATCTGCGGTGTTGCTTCCAGTCTAATGTCTAACTTTGATAAAAACTCATCTTCGCTAATAGCGCGCTGTAACAGTTGCTCAATCTGCTCTTCAGTTAAGGGCTCTAAACGATAGACCTGACAACGGGACAGTAGGGCATTATTAACACTAAACGAAGGATTTTCAGTAGTGGCGCCGATTAGGGTAATTTCGCCAGACTCGACTGCACCTAGCAACGCGTCTTGTTGGGCTTTATTAAAGCGATGAATCTCATCAATAAAGACCACAGGTGCGGCAAATTCCAATCCCCCTTGTCCAGGTTTACTCCCTGCATCTAAGACTTCGCGCAGCTGCTTTACCCCGGTATTAATCGCTGATAAAGGATAAAAAGGACGTCCTACCGCATCGGCCAGTAGCATAGCAATAGTAGTCTTACCAATACCCGCTTCACCATGCAAAATAAGGGACGGCAGATGACCGTGATCCACGAAGCGTCGGATAGGGGCGCCAGGAGATAAGAGATGAGTCTGCCCAATCACCTCTTCTAAAGTTTTGGGTCTCATCCGCTGAGCTAATGGGGTGTCGGAGTAGGGAAGGTTGCTGCTGTTATTGGCCATAATGAAGGACAACTGCCTTATATAAAAATGAGAAAGTTTTAATATCGGTAAGTGGGAGATTATTAATATCATCGATTGTGAATCGCTTACTAATAACTAGTTAGTAGATTCTTAATAATTTGTCGATAACGGATTAACGAGTTATTAAAGTTATTGATAAGTTATCAATAAGCGATATTTAGCCTTTGATTACAGCTCAAAAATAGTCAAATTGCAAGTTGAGCGCCTGTAACCTTTTATGTTTTTTGTAATTTATGGGTGAGTGGGTAGTATTGTAATGTACACCGATGTTGCTTGCCCTTGTAGTTGATGACGGGTGCACTCATTATGCTTTTATAATTTATTTAAGCTGTCCTTTCAGTCTTCTTATTTTCTGTGATTTTCTATAATTTAGACATAGGTGGGGATAGGACAGACACAAGCAATCTCATTAGAGTAATAACCATGCGATCGAAACTCAAACAACTTAAACAAATCAATCAACTTAAGCAGCATTGGCAAAAATTGCCTAAAGCAACGGCCTATGTCAGTACTAAGGTAAACAGCGTAAGTACTAAGATAAACATAAAAGTGGCCCCACAAAAGAGTAGAGCACTAAATGAAGCAGAAGTTAAGATGGCACATTCGGTGTTTGGTCCAGATTTTGACGTCAGTCAAGTCCGTCTCAAAACAGCGTGGTGGGTATTAAAAAACTATGCGGTGAGTCCTAATGGCAATATCTACTTTAACCCTGAAGATTGGACAGAGGATTTTAGTAAAGCCCCATTGGGCAGGAAAAGCTGGCTGATTCATGAGCTGACTCATGTTTGGCAATTACAACAAGGCTTAAAGGTAGTGCGTGGCGCAGTTATGAACCGACGCTATGACTATACCTTAGCAGATGGTAAATCTTTCTTCGCTTATGGTATTGAACAACAGGCACGTATGGTACAAGACTATTTTGTGCGCCGTGAGCAGGGCAAGGATTGTGGCGCTTGGCAAGCTTGCATTCCTTTTTTGCAGTCTAATAAGCCGTCGAATGAGGAGTACAAAGCATGATTGAGAGTAACAAAAATTCTGTGACCTCTAACCGGGTCGTTGTTAAAAAGCCAGCTCCTGTCAAATCATTATTAGCTTTTGGACTAATGGCGGCGATTGGTTCATCGGGCTGTCAGCCGAGCACAGAAGACGGCAATAAAGCACAAAGTTCCACACAAGAAGTGGCAAAAGGTAACGCTGTTTCGATGAGTCCAGAGGCCAAAACACAAGTCGCTAATTTTGAGACCGAGTTTGTAAACCGTATGCTTGATTTGCAGCAAAGCCAATTGGCTGAGTATGAAGCCTTGCAAGCAGCAGATAGTCCGGATGATAGTCCAATAAATAACGATAGTAGTGTAGCCAATAAGTCACCATCTACCGGTGTCGTAGAGAGTCGAACTGTTGCAGATGAAACGTCCAACTCGCCACTTATAAGTAGAACACCAGGTGAGACAGCAGTTAAAGCCACAACTGAAACGACGAGTAAAACAACGAATCAGCCCGCAAATGAAGCAGTAAATGCTAACAAATCGCCTTCTATCGACTCAGATAAAAAGGGAATTGACACTGAGGAAGTGACGTTGCAGGAATTACCCTTAATTAAGCTGGCGATAGCACCTCCTCAAGAGTTGAGTGCTAAAGAAATTGGTCGCCGCTATAATGAGGCCATGCAGTCATTGTATCTTGCAAATGAGACACCGATGTCAGCACAAGATATTGATACCTTGTTAAGTGTCGCCACTTTAACGCCTCAGGTGTTCAACAATGCAGAGTTGGCTGAACGTCTGGTGATAAAAAGCCCCGCTCTAGCCAGAATGCTTAAGCAGTATCAAATATGGGAGCAGATTGAAAGACAGCAGAGTGCCGAGCTTGAAGCGCTAAAACAGTCTCAAATTGAAGAGCAACAAAAGCAAGTGGCTGAGTTTGATAGATTGGCAACAGAGTTCAATGAAAAAATTGAAGACTATGATAAGCAAATTGAGCAGTATCAACAAAAGCTAAAACAGTTTAAGTAAGCGCTAAGTTAATAAGGTTTAAGCTTAATAAGCGTATTAAACAAAAAGAGAGGCATAAAAAAAGAGAGAATAAAAGAAGCCCCCGATATATCGGGGGCTTCTTTTTGAGAAAGGCTAAGATTAACAGACTGCTTAGGTTAGTCTTAGCTAATCTTCGAACTAGCTAACTAAACAATAAAGCCTATTTGCGATCTTCAAGTTTTACGAAGTCACGCTTGGTTTCGCCAGTGTATAACTGACGTGGACGACCAATCTTGAATGGTGCTGAATGCATTTCTAACAAGTGGCTGATCCAACCTGAAGTACGGGCTAGAGCGAAGATAACGGTGAACATTTCAGTTGGGATACCAATCGCTTTAAGGATGATACCTGAGTAGAAGTCAACGTTTGGATATAGGTTACGTTTTACGAAGTACTCGTCTTCTAGAGCGATTTTCTCAAGCTTCATTGCAAGCTCAAGCTTAGGATCATTGATACCTAAAGCACCTAAAACTTCGTCACAAGTTTCTTTCATTACTTTCGCACGTGGATCGAAGTTTTTGTAAACGCGGTGACCAAAGCCCATTAGCTTCACTTCTTTGCGTTTAACTTTTTCCATAAACTCGTCAACGTTTTCTACCGTGCCGATTTCATCTAACATCTTAAGTACAGCTTCGTTCGCACCACCGTGTGATGGTCCCCAAAGCGCTACGATACCAGCAGCGATACAAGCATATGGGTTAGCGCCAGTAGATGCGGTCAAACGAACAGTTGAAGTAGAAGCGTTTTGCTCGTGGTCCGCGTGTAAAGTAAAGATCTTGTCCATTGCTTTAGCAATAACCGGATTAACTTTGTAGTTTACATCAGCTGGCGTTGCAAACATCATGTATAAAAAGTTTTCCGCGTAATTGAAATCATTACGTGGGTACATGAATGGTTCGCCCTTAGTGTACTTGTAACTCATCGCAGCGATGGTTGGCATTTTTGAGATCAAGCGAATAGCAGTGATATCACGCTGTTTCTCATCAGTAACATCAAGGTGGTCATGATAGAAAGCAGACAATGCACCTACCACACCTACCATAATAGCCATTGGATGAGCATCACGGCGGAAACCTTCGAAGAATTTACGTAATTGGTCATGAACGCCAGTATGCTCTCTTACTTTTTTATAGAAATCTTCTTTTTGTTCAGCAGTTGGTAAATCGCCGTGTAATAACGCATAGCAAACTTCTAGGTATTCAGCATTATCAGCTAACTG
>Ga0098070_100371_pt1 | contig 10142 bp, 9 predicted proteins | sample 28_taG_FD_75063 | JGI IMG/M metagenome (GOLD analysis project Ga0098070, IMG submission 75063) | Marine viral communities from Cariaco Basin, Caribbean Sea - 28_WHOI_OMZ | ecosystem: Environmental > Aquatic > Marine > Oceanic | place: Caribbean Sea: Cariaco Basin | collected 2014-11-12
TAACCAACATATTGGCACCAAATTTACCCGTTTCCACGTGATGGTATTGCTGCTTAGCGTAGCTTACGAGCTGTTCAAACAGCGCATTTGCGGCATCTGGCGCCATGGCACCTCCGAAATCTGGGCGACGGCCTTTGTCGGTTTTGGCCATTAAAGTAAATTGTGAAACCAGAAGCAAACCGCCCTCGACTTGCTGCATATTTTTGTCAAGCTTGCCTGCCTCATTATCAAAAATACGGTAGGTCAAAATTTTATCGACCATCTTTTGAGCGCTTTGTAAGGTATCCTCTGGCCCAAGACCAATATAAGCCAATATTCCGTGCTCAATCTGCCCTACAGTCTCTGCCTCCACCACCACGCTGGCCTGTTTTACTCTTTGAATTAATGCTCTCATTAATTGTCATCCTTTTTTCTATTGTTTCTATTATCTGTATTGCTTAAATACCAAGCTATCGTTTGAATTTTATGTTTCTGTATTTGTCCTTCTATTAACTAATAAGGGAGTCGAGTTCAGTAATGGTAAGTCTCAGTTACTGTCCTCTTATATTGAATATAAATCATGATAAACTAGCCGTATATTATTTATATAAAGAACCAGCTATATACAGAACTGGCTATATAAAAACCTACTCCTCACTCTACGATGAATTTTATTATGAAAAATCTACTCAAAGACTCATTCAAAAAACAAGCTCAGCAGCTACTGACTCGCGATGGTATCTTTACAGCGCTACAGCACGTTGTGCCTCAGCAGAAATTAAGTGAAACCGCAGGTCGCTTGGCTGCCAGTCAAAATCCAATTGTCAAAAAAGCATTCGTTAATACCTTTGCCAAAGCTTACGGCATTACTCTAGATGAGTATGGTAGAAAAGAATTTGGCGATTTTAAAAGCTTTAATGACTTTTTCACCCGTGAATTGGCAGAAGATGCGCGCCCCATCGATAGCACGGAAAAAGGCATCGTTTCACCCGCAGACGGTATGATTTCTCAAATAGGTTATATCGAGCAAAACCAATTATTGCAAGCCAAAGGCCGTCATTATAGCGTTGGTCATCTATTAGCAGATTCAGAGAATAAGGACGCCAACTATTTCAATGGTGGCAGCTTCGCCACTGTTTATCTTGCGCCGAGCAATTACCACCGTGTACACATGCCTTTTGATGGTAAGCTCATTGAGACCCGCTATGTGCCTGGTACGTTATTCTCAGTGAATAATATCACTGCCCAAAATGTCCCTGACTTATTCGCCCGTAATGAGCGTATGGTTTGTATTTTTGAAACTCAGTATGGCCGTGCTGCCGTAGTATTGGTTGGTGCGATGATTGTGGCTGGTATCGAAACCGTTGCCACTGGCAAAATCGAGCGTACCGATAGCATTCAAACACTTGAGCACAGCCTTAGCCTCAAGAAGGGCGATGAACTTGGCCGCTTTTATTTGGGGTCAACCGCTATTGTGGTGATGCCAAAGTCTGCCGGCGTTGAGTGGTCACAAGACATGGAGCATGGCTCTGTGGTGCAAATGGGTCAGCTTTTGGGTGTGGCTGCTAAAGCCTAACTTGCTGATATTCATATATTTTTTAGCTCATTATTTTAAAGGTGCACCTCGTGCACCTCGTGCACCTTTATTTTTATAATAATCTTTTTAGTTATCTTTATGCATTACGCATCCACTAGCCAGCCCTGTTCGGTGGCATAATCAATCTGTTTTTCTATCCACTGATGAATAACTGGAAAACTGTCTGCGATAAAGGCATGCATACCAGCGACTTGTGAACGCTTAACCCCATGCTCGCTCCAAGTTTTACCACCGGTATTTAGATTGAGCAAAAATGGCAATAGGCGATCAATGGCTTTTAACAGTTGCGTCTCTTTACTGTCCCCAGTCTCTTGCTCATCCCATACCTCAAGCAAATTATCAATGCCATTGCCCTTATGCGCATGCAAACGAACAATACCCTCTCGCTCCTCAATATGCGCCTCGCTACGAGTCTCGGCATACAAAAAAGTATCACCAGCATCAATTTCACCCAAATCATGGACTAAAGCAAGTTTTAGCAATCTCTCGTGATTGACCTCAAGCTGAAACAACTCAGCGATAGACCAACACGCCATTGCCAAATGCCATGAATGTTCCGCTGAGTTTTCCAGTCGATCAGTTTGAGTCACATAACTGCGTCGGTTAACCCGCTTTAGCGCATCAAGCTCTAACAAAAACTGAGTGACATCTTCAATATTAACGTGATTATTATCAGTCAATGGCATAACTATTCATCTCATCATCTAAAAATATTTCGGTTCATTTTAAGCTTAAACTCTAGGCTTTATATAATAACAGACCCAATCCACCCCAACTTAGAGACCCATAGGTTTAAGTTGTTTAAACTTCTTGAAAAGCACATACTGAATTTAGTACATATTTAGTTTACTACCTTTGCCAAATTCATAACTCATGTCACAGACAAGGATTGTCTATGTCACTCAATGACGCTTTAACTAACAGCACCCCTACCCTCATAGATTCTCAACTAGGCCAAAACAAACCGTCCCGTAAATGGCGAGTTATTGCCGGTTTTTCTTTATTACTTGGGGTGAATCAGTTCTTATGGCTAACCTTTGCCACCATTATTATTAGTACCAAACAGCACTTCGGAGTCAGTGAATTTTTAGCCAACTTATTGACCCTGATGTTTCCTATCGTCTTTGTGATGTTGGCCATCCATTCGGGCAAGGTATTAGATAACGTCGGCTACAAAAAAGTAGTGGGCTACGCTGCTATTTTAATGTTAATTGGGACGATTATACGTTGGTTAGGGGTCAATAATTATTGGGTAGTCTTAGCTGGCCAGCTACTTATTGCTATTGCCCAACCCTACATTACCAATGCCATCAATCTTGTTACCACAGATTGGTTTGATAAATCACAACTGGCCACTGTGAATGGTGTTATCATGGGTGGTATGTTCTTAGCGACTGCGCTTGGTGCATTTGCTCCAGCCCCGCTAATTGAGCTGTTTGGTTTCTCACAGATGTTATTATTGAATGTCGGAATAACAGCCATCGCTGTGTTGCTGTTTTTCTTAATCGTAGAAGAAAAGCCTAGACAACATGCAGTTGCCGTATCACTTGTTGGAATCGAATCGTTACTTAAGAACAAACGCTTATGGCTGATATCGCTGTCAGTGTTTATTGCCATGGGTTATTTTAATGGGTTAAGCAATTGGATTGCTCCCATTCTCGCCCCAAGAGGTATCACTGAAACTACCGCAGGAACCATAACTGCGATGTTAATCTTTGGCGGCATATTGGGGGCACTAATTATCCCTTTATTGTCCGATTATTTTCAAAAGCGGCGTTTATTTTTAATACTGGCGACCGTGGTAGGCGCTACTGCTACCTACCCTCTCCTATATTCAACTTCTGGCAGCACCACGCTTATTATCAGCTTTTTTCTAGGGTTCTTTTTACTGGCAGGCTACCCATTACTTATTGCAGCCGCTGAAGACACCGTTCATCCCTCACAGGCTGCTAAGGCAGTTGCGATGTTGATGATGATGGGTAACTTAGGCGGTGTGATAATGGTGCTGTTAATGCAAGGGGTTAAAGCAAGCACCGGTAGTTGGCTACCAACGGGTTGGGTACTGATTATTGCAGTTATTATCGCGGGATTTTTAGTGTTAAAAATTGAGGATAAACCGGTGATAAAAGTACCACCAACGGTCTAACCCTCAATTTTAATCTGGGTTCAATTGTTCACTTCTTAAGCGTTTTCTAATATATTCATTTTACTAAGAGACCAGTAAGGCTACTTCACTAACTGGCTAATCGCCTTAAAAGCAGGGTCTTTACTTGAGCGGCATAGCTCAAACAGTATAGCTTCAGTAGTAGTAATCACCGCTCCTGCACGACGCATACGGCGAATCGCTTGGCGGCGATCATAAGCACTACGTGACCCTGTCGCATCGGCAATAACTACGGGCTGCATACCGTTGTCTAATAAATCAAGCACCGTTTGCATGACGCATACGTGAGCCTCTACCCCAAATACCAATACTGAAATTCGATTTTGTTGGGCTAAATAGTTCCATGTTTCATCGTTGTCACACGCACTAAAAGTCACCTTTTCGATGGTCTTAGACTTAGTGGTATCTAATACTGCCATAATTTCAGGTACCGTACAACCTAAGCCTTCAGGATATTGCTCATTAAGCAAAATAGGTATGTCTAGAACCTGTAGCCCCTGAATGAGAATTAAGGTCTTTTTGAGGATATCGTTATAGCGGTAAATGTGCGGAGAAAGTTTCTCTTGCACATCAATAATCATGGCTTGACAGTTTTCCCGCTGGATACGATAAGTTTTGTCAGTGGTAATCGTTGTTGACATAACACACTCCTTGTGTCGATTAAGAAAACAAAAATCCCTTATGCTTATTAAGTCATATTAAGCCACAGAGGTCAAACATTTGCCTTAGACTTGTTGTAATTACGGTCTTAAACCTTGTCGCCAAACCGAGCAGTTAACGTTCTGCCAATCCCACAACTGTAATCTGACGTTCATAGTGACCCATATGACCATAATTGCCAGACTTACTTATTAATGCTTTGACACGTACCCGATGTAACTCATAAAAAGGATGAATAACCCCTCTTTTCTTGGCTAGGTCATCTATAATATTGCTCGGATCAGAGATATGATACTGCACGCCCTGCTCAGTGGTGAAGCTAAATTGCTCCAAGCTTTTATTGACACTGCCGACCAACACTTGCGGCTGTACCGAATCTTGTCCTGCTTTGTCCGCTAAATTTGTTGCGACCAACTTAGCACTAGTTATCAGACTTAACCCCACCCCTACTGCAGAGATTAAAAACAGCTTGGTCAAAGCCGACTTACGATAAGGATTTTTAGAGGCAAACTGTTCTTTGGACTCAGTAGGGTCAGGTGTATTGTAATTAGACATAATATTTCGACCTTTCAAACCTGTACGTTAACGGGTTAACAAATAGGGTAATGCACATAAAAAAGCACCTCTAACATTATGCCAGAGGTGCTTTTGATGCAAGATAAATAAATGTTTACAATTTTACTTTTGAAGTCTATTAAAGACTGATTATATATATTTAACTACTTTATATAATGCTACAAATTAAAGTAATTTTGGTGGTTCGTCCTGACTTATTCTATTAATTTTATTTCGAACTAAATCTAGAAAATCATCTCTAGCTGGAATCATTCCAGTTTCAGTTAATAGATTTTTCTTTCTTAATGAGACATATAACGCAATAGCCTCAGCCTGACAACTAAAAGATTTCTTAGGATTAAATTCTATATCAGTAAATGCATCATACTGTAGCACTTCATTTTTCAAATCATTATTCAAGTTTAAAACATTTAAATATAACCAATTATAAAAGGCTGTTTTAGGTTCAATATCCCACAGGTCTTTTTTATGCATAAATCCTATAACTTCACCTGAGTTTTTCAGCCTCTCATCCCTTTTAGCGTCTAACGAAGATTTATATCGAATATCTATGAAAGGTCCACCTTTTTCTCCCTTTCAGCTTTTTCCTTCTCTTTTAAATATTTACCATATTCACGATTGATGAAATATTTAGCATTTTTTGATGATGAAAATAGTCGCTCAGGTTTGTTCTCTTTTATCACTAGATGAGATATCTCGTCGAAACGGTCTTTCTCTTTGAAATAGTCAACAATATTCGTGACATCGTCATACCTTCCGATACCGATTGCCTCGGAATTCTCATTTAATTTATCGATGTCTTCCTGCTTAGACATTTGTAGTAAGAAGTCTTTAGACTGCTTAACTACTTTTTCCTCTGATTTTCTAGAAAACTCTGCTACTGAGCTTTCAAAATTTTTACTAAATTCACTGTAACTGCTATCAGCATCCTCTAAAAGCTTATGAGCACCTTTTTTAGCTTCCTTAGTAAATTTGACTGCACTTTTTATATCCTTCGACTTTGTTTTAGATGTAAACAGCCATAAAACCAGTAAACCACCTAAAATTAATAAATACCCCATAACCTTCTCTTAGTTATATACACATAAAAAAGCACCTCTAACATTACGCCAGAGGTGCTTTTGATGCAAGATAAATAAACGGTGCTCATAGGCTCCCTTTATTTACTCTCAATTAATGAACCTTATACACGTTCAATAACAGTGGCAATACCTTGACCTAGACCGATACACATAGTCGCTAGACCAATTTCAGTATCCATCTGCTCCATAGCGTTTAGAAGCGTTACAGTGATACGTGCACCAGAACAGCCTAGTGGATGACCTAGAGCGATAGCACCACCATTGATGTTTACGATGTCTTGCTTGTCTAACAAGTTAAGTGCTTTTAATACTGACAAGCCTTGTGCCGCAAACGCTTCGTTTAACTCAATAGTCTGCATATCGTCTAAGCTTAAGCCAGCACGCTTAAGTGCTTTTTGAGTCGCTGGTACTGGACCATAACCCATGATAGCCGCGTCACAACCGGCAACAGCCATGCTGCGGATACGAGCGCGAGGCTTAAGACCTAAATCTTTCGCTTTTTGAGCACTCATTACTAGCATTGCAGAGGCACCATCTGATAACGCAGAAGAAGTCGCAGCCGTTACGGTACCATTCGCTGGATCAAATACAGGGCGTAGCTTAGCCAATGACTCCAGTGTGGTGTCAGGGCGAATCACTTCGTCAACGGTACAAAGCTGTAAACGGCCTTGTGCATCATGGCCTTCAACGCCGATGATTTCATTGTCAAAACGACCTTGTTGAGTCGCTTCCCAAGCACGGCGATGAGATTCATAACCAAATGCGTCTTGCTGCTCGCGAGTGATGCCATTCATACGACCTAGCATTTCAGCAGTTAAACCCATCATGTTTGACGCTTTTGCATAATGCTTAGACGCTTCTGGGTTGATATCGATGCCATGCATCATGCCCACGTGGCCCATGTGCTCCACACCACCGATGATGAAAACATCACCTTGGTTGGTCATGATTTGAGCAGCAGCAGTGTGTAAAGCCTGCATTGATGAACCACATAGACGGTTAACCGTTTGGCCACCAGCAGTTTTTGGGATATCAGCCAACAGACCAATGTTACGGCCAATGTTCATACCTTGTTCTAGAGTCTGGTTCACACAACCCCAGATAACATCTTCAACTTCATTGGTATCAAAGTCGTTACGTTTAACTAAAGCACGTACCAGTTCAGCTGACATGCTGTCTGCACGGACATTGCGGAACATACCGTTTTTAGATTTACCCATTGCAGTACGCACGCCATCTACGATGACCACGTCTTTTGGACTTAATGTTGTCATGTAATACTCCTTGAATTTTTTATATCTTTTAGTTTTTCTGAGAAGGCTTCACCGTCTATCAATTAGAAGGTGAAGCTCAGTAAACTAATGAATTATTTGGTCATCCCTAGTTCATTATCAGCTTATTGATTTATAAGCCGATCAATAATAACTAGGCTTTTGGGTAGAAAGTCTCGCCAGCTGCTGCCATATCACGGATTTTTTGTGGCGCTTCATAAGCTTTACCTAGGTAAGCGTATTTTTCACACAGTGCTAAGTAGTTATCTAGACCCACTTGATCGATATAACGGCATGGGCCACCACGGAATGCAGGGAAACCAACGCCCATAATCATCGCCATGTCTGCTTCTGCTGGAGTTGCTACGATGTTGTCTTCTAAGCAACGAACCGTTTCGTTACAGAAAGCAAGCATCATACGATCAATGATAGTTTGATCATCAAACTCTTTCTTATCGCTGTCTGTGGTCGCTTTTAATAGCTCATAAGTGGCTTCATCAGCGGTTTTCTTAGGCTTACCGCGGCTGTCAGTTTCGTATTTGTAGAAACCAACGCCATTTTTCTGACCCAAGCGATTGTTTTCAAATAGATGCTTGATTGCGCCTTTGTAGTCTGGCTTCATGCGATCTGGGAAGCCTTCTGCCATAACGTCTGCACCGTGTACGCCAGTATCTAAACCAACCACGTCGATTAAGTAGGCAGGACCCATAGGCCAACCGAATTTCTGCATTACTTTGTCAACATGAACAAAGTCTGCGCCTTCTTTTAATAGAAGATCAAACGCGCCGAAGTATGGGAATAATACGCGGTTCACTAAGAAACCTGGGCAATCATTCACAACAACAGGCACTTTGCCCATACGTTGAGCTAGAGCAACGGTAGTCGCAATCGCTTCTTCTGATGATTTCTCACCACGGATAACTTCTACCAATGGCATACGGTGTACTGGGTTGAAGAAGTGCATACCCACGAAGTTCTCAGGGCGCTCAAGCACAGTGGCCAAATGCGTAATAGAGATGGTTGACGTGTTAGAAGCTAGGATAGCGTTTTCTTTGACTAAACCTTCTACTTCTTTTAGTACCGCGTGCTTAACTTTTGGATTTTCAACAACCGCTTCGATAACGATGTCAGTTTCGCCAAAGTCACCATAGTTCAGTGTAGGACGGATACGGCTTAGCGTTTCACCCATTTGAGCAGGGGTCATTTTCTTACGCTCTACCATCTTACCTAGTAGTTTGCTTGCTTCGCCCATACCTAAGTCTAACTGCTCAGACTTAATGTCTTTCATGATGATAGGTAGGCCTTTTGAAGCTGCCTGATAGGCAATACCACCACCCATGATGCCTGCGCCAAGTACTGCTGCTTCATTGATTTCATGAGCATTCTTAGTGTGTTTTTTGGCCAATTTCTTAACGGTTTGATCGTTTAAGAATAGACCCACTAAGCTTTCAGCCTGAGGTGTTTTAGCAGCTTTAGTAAAACCTGCTGCTTCCACTTTAAGAGCTTCGTCACGAGGTAGGTTGACGTGATTTTCGATGGTCTCGATAGCAATGGCAGGTGCTGGGTACTGTTTAGGATTTGCTTTAGCAAAGATAGCGGCTTTGGCACTGCTGAACGCCATTGTTTGCTCAAGCTGATTTAGCTTAACAGGTTGCAGTTTCTCTTCACGCTTCGCTTGCCAATCTAAATCACCAGCGATTGCTTTTTTAACTAGGTCAATAGCGGCCGCTTCTAAATCGTCTGCAGCCACTACAGCATCTACCAAGCCTAATTTAAGAGCTTCGGCAGGTTTTTGTGCTTTACCTGTAGCGATTAACTCTAGAGCATTATCGATACCGATAACACGTGGCGTACGCACACTACCACCGAAGCCTGGGAAAATACCTAACTGAGTTTCTGGTAGACCGATTTGCGCCTTTTCGCTCATTACACGGTATTCACAAACCAGTGTCATTTCACAACCACCGCCTAGTGCTGCGCCATTAATTGTGGCAACTTTAGGGAATGGTAGATCTTCAAAGCGACTAAATACACCGTTGATTTCAACGATCCAGTTTTTAATTTCTTCTTCTTCTTTGTTGAAATGTGACACAAATTCTGTGATATCTGCACCAGCGATGAACACACCTTTGCTTGAAGTAACAATCAGACCTTTTACATTGTCTGCTTGCTCTAAAGCAGTAACAGCTTCGTCGAACTGTTTGTTGGTTTCGGCATCAAATTTATTAACGCTCTCACCTTCGGCGTTATACTGCATGTTGGCAATGCCATCATCTAACAGTGATACCGTAATGCGGTTACCTTGATATATCATGTAAATCTCCTTGTTATTTTAGCTCTTTATTTTAAGCTTTGCGTGCCGTTACACCACGTCATAAGCTGAATCACATTCATCATATTATAGTTGGCTTAGGTAAATCTTAAGCTTTAAAACACCTGCTGATATAATTCTATAGTACTTAGACTACACACAGTGTATTAAATTACTATTATACAACTTGCCCGTTTATATCTATGCCCCAGCATATTTATGTTGGTTAGATCTTTACGCCGGTTAGTGTAGGGGATTTAACCCCTTGCTGTCACAGCGCAATCACTGACTCATAGGTCATAAATTTTGTCATATAGTGTCAATAAATCCTTTACGTGACCGTTTAAAGTTGTTTCATTGACTGCTCTGCATTAAAAGTCATTGTTAACATATTTTTAAGCGTAATAAGTTTTTTAAGCATAGGGCGCTACAACATAATTAGTCTATCAAGTCTTTGATTTGTAACTCAATTACTTTATTTTTCGTCCTACAGTAACTGACA
>Ga0098070_100374_pt1 | contig 10027 bp, 8 predicted proteins | sample 28_taG_FD_75063 | JGI IMG/M metagenome (GOLD analysis project Ga0098070, IMG submission 75063) | Marine viral communities from Cariaco Basin, Caribbean Sea - 28_WHOI_OMZ | ecosystem: Environmental > Aquatic > Marine > Oceanic | place: Caribbean Sea: Cariaco Basin | collected 2014-11-12
GATGCCGATATGGTCGCTCGATGGTAGATAAACCAAATAACGTGAAGGCAGCGAGATATTGGTGGTCAAGCGCGCGCCTTTACTGCCGAGCTGATCTTTGGTCACTTGCACAAGGATACGTTGACTCTCATGCAAACGGTGCTGAATCAAGGTCTTGGCGGCTGGTACGACCTCTGTACTCTGTACCTCGACCACAGGCGGCGTCACTGCTAGATCGTCCGTCACACCAATCACGCCATCATCGCTAATCGCGCGCTCATTGGCTATACCATCGACAGTAGCACCAGCTTGGGCATGACTATCTTTGGCTATTGCGTTTGTCTTATCTACTGCCGGATGCGGCTCGCGCTGCATATCGTTGACGTGTAAAAACGCTGTGCGTGATTGACCGATATCAACGAAAGCGGCCTGCATACCTGGCAGGACCCGCACCACCGTACCCAAATAAATATTGCCCACCAACCCCAATTTATGATGACGCTCAATATAAATCTCGCCCAAAACACCGTTGTCTAGCACGGCGACACGCGACTCCATTGGACTAATATTAATCAGCAGCTCTTCGGACATAATATTTTTCTCTTATCTCTCAGCTTTCTTATTCGACGTTCATCGCCTGTTAGGCTTACAGTGTAACAAATGCGCCTTGTGCTTGCCCATTATCCTAGCGTGTCATTATGTGCATAAAAAGTGTGCGTAAAAAAAACAACTCAGCAGCTGATTATCACGACACGCTTGCACTACTGTGTTGGCTGACGGTATTGATCAGAGCCAACGTTTGCGCAAGTGGCAAGCCGACGACATTGGTATAGCTACCGTTGATACGGCTCACCCAAGCAGCGCCTAACCCCTGAATGCCATAACCTCCTGCTTTGTCTTGAGGCTCGCCGCTGTCCCAATACTCACGCATCATCTGCGCCGTTAAGGGGATAAAGGTCACCGCCGTGCGCTCCGTGAGCTGCTGCTGAGAAACGACCTGCCATACAGGCTGCTTGAGTGCATGGGCGGCTGTTGCATGCGCAGCGGCGTTATCGCAGGGCACCAGATGAGCAGAGCGGGCGATAAGGGTCACTTGCACCGCTGTCCAGACTTCATGCGCCGTATCAGACATCTGCTGCCACATCTCATACGCCTGCTCACGGCTTGTAGGCTTGACCAGCACCGTTTTGCCGTCTGCTAGGACACCGATGGTATCGGCTGTTAACACCAGACGCGGCTCAACGTCTTTATCCACATTCTCTTCCCTACTGTTAGCATTTAGCTGCTGTACCGCGGCGGCGGCTTTGGTCGTGACCATGCGCTCGATATAGTCTTTGGGGGATTCATTGGCATGCGGGGTTTCGTCGATATCGACACTCATGACCGTAAAGTCCAGCTGCGCTCTAGACAAAAGCTCACGACGACGCGGCGAGCCGGACGCTAAAATAATATCCATTATTCATCTCTTATTATATAAATTTGTCTGATTGTATAAACTTGTGGGCTGACAACGCTTGCAGATAAGGTCATAAATACGGTCATGTTGATTTGTTTTAACATTTCATGAGGGCATATTTTGCTAGCAGCACGCACAATGAGCACGCTTGTCTTATAGGGTGATCGACTCGCTCATGGATGCGTCAGTATCAACGTATCAACGCGCAAACTTACGTAGCACCAAAAGCACCAAAGGCCAGCTAAGAATACTCATGACTAATGACAAAGCGGACTGAACGACAAACACATTTTGGATAAACATTTGCAATATCCACAGCGTCAACTGAAAGATCAGCAAACTAAAACTGGCAAGTAGCCACGCGCTCCATGTATTTAATTGTCTGACATAAATACTGGTGACTTTGATAACAAAAGCGACCAGCACAGCAGCAAAGGCTTGCTGACCTAAATGGGTATCCATCAACAAATCGGCAATGATACCCACCGTAAAGGCGGTAAAGATACCGACATAGCGCGGCTGAAACAACAGCCAAAAAATCAGCACCATAATCATGACCATGGGTCGCAAGGTGGCCATACTGGGGCTTAATGGATAGACATTGAGGGATGAGGCCACGACGATACTGACAATAATGACAGCAATCAGCAGTACTGTTTCATTCTCAGAATCAGGATACGACATGAGCACTTACCTTAATGAGACGTAGCGGCTGCAAACGCCAAACGATGAGATACCTTCTTAGGCTTAGGCGATAGCTAATTGATGACGGTATTGTTTTTATTGATCAGCTTGTCTTGCAATATCAGTACATAGGCATTGTCAATAAAATTGGCAGTGGGTGTGACCTCGATGCTTCTAAAGTTATCCGCCTGCGTGTCCTCGATCTGAGCGATACGGCCAACGCGATACCCTGCTGGGATACGGCCACCCAACCCTGACGACACCAGCTCATCCCCCACCCGCACATCTGAGGTTTTAAACACATAATCCAAGCTCAAAGACGTCGGGATGCCTTTGCCTGTCACGATGGCACGCTGACCGGTACGTTTGACCGTCACCGCCACAGACTGCTGCTCATCGGTGATTAGTAGCAATCGGCTGGTGTTGGGATAGACATTGATGATTTGCCCCAAAATACCATCTTCGTCGATGACCGTCTGACCCACCTGTACGCCATCTTGCGCGCCTTTATTGATGACCACAATTTGCCTGAGCAAGTTGGTGTCGGTACCAATCACTTGCGCCAAATTAAGATCAAACTGCTCAGGCTTGGTGGTCGACAAAATGCCTTGCAAGCGAGCGTTTTGTGCCAAAATATAATCTTGCTGCTGCAGCTTGGCCTGCGCGTGGATCAGCTGTGATTTTAGCTGCATATTTTCGCGGCGCAAGGCTTCTTTGGACTGCAAACTACCACTAGCCCAGTGCTGAGCATAACTCGGCAACAGTGACAGCTGATAGATGGGCTGCATGGCGGCATGGCTGGTATTACGGACAGGGTTAAACCACTCTGTGTTTTTGCTATCAAACCACATCAGTATCGAAGCGACTATCAATACAATGGCAGTCTTACGAAGTGATAACGGCTGACGGGCAAAAATACTTGGAATCATAAGAGGTCTAATTAGCAATTTTAAAATAAGCAAGGATATGGCCTTGCTTTTCATGGCTTGAGCGTACTTTGTACTTATTACTGAGATGACAGGCCGCGCATCTGGCCACCTTACTTTCACCTTTTTTCACTTCACTATAAAGCGATACCCTTATTAGGGTCTTTTGAACATGATGGATACTGCCACGCGCTCTACCGCCCTCATCAGCGCACGACTAGTACCACCCCAGCCATACGCCTGCTAAAGCTGTTTAGACAAAAATCATATTTAGGCTTTTGTTATTGATAAAATCAAGCGCAATACCACCGCCGCGGCTCACGCAGGTCAATGGATCTTCGGCGACTGTCACTGGTAGGCCGGTCTCTTTGGAGATAAGCTTGTCTAAATCACGTAATAGCGCACCGCCCCCTGTCAAGACAATACCGCGCTCAGCGATGTCTGATGATAGCTCAGGTGGCGTTTGCTCGAGTGCTGCTTTGACTGCACTGACGATACCGCTTAATGGATCGCTAAGCGCTTTTTGTACTTCTTCTGAATTGACGGTAAAGGTCTTTGGCACACCCTCTGCCATGCTACGACCACGTACTTCTACCTCTAGCTGGCTGTCTTCGTTCAGTGCCGAGCCCACTTCTTGTTTGATACGCTCAGCCGTCGTCTCACCGATGACGCAGCCATGGGTACGGCGTACGTGGGTGATAATGGCCTCATCAAACATATCGCCGCCGATACGAATCGACTCGGCATAGACGCAGCCTGATAATGCAATCACGGCAATCTCAGTGGTGCCGCCACCGATATCCACCACCATCGAACCGCTGGCTTCATGGACAGGCATGCCAGCACCGATTGCTGCTGCCATTGGCTCCTCAAGCAGCAATACTTTATTGGCACCCGCTGATGACACCGCCTCACGTATCGCTTTACGCTCTACCAAAGTAGACTTGCATGGCACACATACCACCACATTTGGCTCCGCCATAAAACGCTTGGCTTTTACCTTAGTGATAAAGTGCTTTAGCATTTTTTGGGTCACCTCAAAGTCTGCAATCACCCCGTCTTTTAGTGGACGAATGGCGGTGATGTTGGCAGGTGTACGACCTAGCATCTGCTTGGCATCGATACCAACAGCGGCGACGGTAGGGTTTTGAGTACGATTACTTCGTAGCGCGACCACCGTAGGCTCGTCAAGCACGACGCCTTTATTAGGAATAAAAATGAGGGTGTTCGCAGTACCGAGGTCGATAGCGATATTATTTGATAAAAATCCAAACAGGTTCATGACTAATATTTCCAGCGTATTACAAATGAGGCGAATGAGGCGAATGAGAGTGACTGAGGCGTTTCTCGTCAGTGTTGAGCAGGTCGTCGATAGACATTACCTGTGGCGAAAATTGAACCTCGCAACAAGTCAAACCTAAGCAATAATAATGAAATGAAAAAACTGAGGCAAATTATACCGATTTGGCTCAAAAAAAACACAGATATTTGCGTCAGTAAGTCAGGATTTTGGTCCTAAATGCTAAAAGTTGTTACAAAGTTTGAAATCGTCAGCAAGACCATTTGACTTCATGAAAGACCATTTAATTCAATAACTAACAAGGCGCTACAGACAGATGATGATTTTGCTCAGTAGCAGGTGCATACTGTAACGTATTTCAGCGAACAATGGGTGAGCATTTAAAAATGAAACACTAACTATACGGTCAGTTTTGTAAATCATTTTAACTTGGTTGATATTATGCATCAATCAAATGCTGTGCTCTGTAAACTTAGGCCAGATGCTTTATAATAAGCCAACTCAAGATACAATCTTATTTAGCAATCCTCTTATTTTTAGTGGTCACGTCTTGACACCACCCAAATTGACACTAACCAAAACTGTCCTTCATTGGAGAAACTATGTCACAGCAACCAGCAACGTCTGACAACAACGTCAGCCGTGAAGAAATCTTAGAAGTTGCCAACCTTGCCCGTTTGGGCGTGGATGACAGCACGGCGAGCAGCTACGCGGACGACATCAGCAAAGTGTTAAAACTGATGCACACGCTAAGCAATGTCGACACCGCAGGCATCAAGCCTTTATCAAACATCCATGAAGCCTGCCAAGAGCTGCGTGCTGACGTCGCCAAACATGATATCGATCGCACGCGCAATCAGTCGGTCGCACCAGCGACCGAAGACGGCCTATATCTGGTGCCACAAGTGATTGAATAACGACTTGCATGACTTTATTGGCTTTATCTTATTTTATGCTATTAACACTTTGACGGACGACACCCTATGTCTGAGATTCATCTATTAAGTACCGAGCAGCTGATTACAGGCTTGCAAGAAAAACAGTTTAGCAGCGCAGAATTAACCGAACACTATATCAAACGTATCGACGCCCTAGACACTAAGATCAACAGCTTTATCACCCACACCGCTGAAACGGCGCGCGCGCAAGCGAAAGCTGCGGACGAGATGCGCGCCCGAGGCGATAAACGCCGCCTGCTTGGCGTGCCCATGGCGCATAAAGACATTTTTTGTACCCAAGGCGTGCTGACCACTTGTGGCTCAAAGATGCTACACAATTTTGTCTCGCCTTATGATGCCACCATCGTGACCAATATCGAAAAAGCAGGCATGATCAGCCTAGGTAAGCTCAATATGGATGAGTTTGCAATGGGCTCGGACAACAGCAGCTCTTACTATGGCACAGTACAAAACCCTTGGAATTTGGAACGCGTCCCTGGTGGCTCATCTGGTGGTAGTGCAGCCGCTGTCGCCGCCGGTTTTGTGCCTGTGGCGACCGGTAGTGATACGGGCGGCTCGATTCGTCAGCCCGCTTCGTTTTGTGGCCTCACCGGCATCAAGCCCACTTATGGCCGTGTGTCACGCTTTGGCATGATTGCCTATGCCTCAAGTCTCGACCAAGCCGGCAGCATGGGCAAAAGCGCCAAAGACTGTGCCTATCTGCTGCAGCCGATGATCGGTCATGATCCGCGCGATGCCACCTCCATCAAGCACGACATGCCAGATTATGTACAAGACATCCATGATGCAGAGGCCGCTGCAAGCGACAAACCCTTTGCAGGACTACGTATCGGCGTCGCCAAAGAATACTTTAGCAAAGGCCTCGACCGCGAAGTCGAACAAGCCGCCCGTGCCGCACTCAAAAAATACGAAGAGCTGGGAGCGACCATCGTCGAGGTCAATATCACCGATCCTGATATCACGCTGGCCACTTACTATATGCTCGCCCCTGCCGAAGCGTCTTCCAACCTATCACGCTTTGATGGCGTGCGCTTTGGCTATCGCTGTGAAGCACCAAAAGATCTGATTGACCTATACACGCGCTCACGCTCTGAAGGCTTTGGCCCTGAAGTACAGCGCCGTATCCTCACTGGTACTTATGCACTATCGGCAGGCTATTTCGATGCTTACTACACCAAAGCGCAAAAAGTGCGCCGCTTAATTGTCAAAGACTTTGATGATGCTTTTGCCAATTGTGATGTCATCGCTAGTCCCACCGCGCCGACCGCAGCTTATAAGCTGGCAGAAGACCTCGACCCTGCGACCATGTACCTAGGCGACGTGTATACCATCGCAGTCAACCTAGCGGGTCTACCTGCACTCAGTCAGCCCGTTGGTTTGACCTCAGACGGTCTGCCGATCGGTTTACAGTTAATTGGTAAGCACTGGCAAGAAAGTCAGCTGCTAACGACCGCTCATCTGTTTCAGCAGCATACCGATCATCATCTACAACACTCACTCGTCGCAAAGGAGACGGTATAATGAACACAGCTACTACGACTGAGAATACCGCTCATAACGACAGCGTTCGTCCCGAATTGTTTGTTGATGGTTACGAAGTGGTCATCGGCATTGAGATTCACTGCCAGCTAAACACTGACAGTAAAATTTTCTCTAGCGCCCCAACTGACTTCGGCCACGAGCCAAACAGCCAAGCCAACATCGTCGATTTAGGCTTACCTGGCGTGCTACCGGTACTCAACGCTGGCGTGGTCGAGCGCGCACTGAAGTTCGGTATGGGCGTCAATGCCGAGCTGGGTCTTTTTAACACCTTTGATCGTAAAAACTACTTTTATCCTGACTTGCCCAAAGGCTACCAAATCACCCAAATGGCAAACCCTATCGTCGGCAAAGGCTATATCGATGTCGTGGTCAATGAAGGCGAAAAAAATGAATACTCAAAACGGATGGGCATCACCCGCGCGCACCTAGAAGAAGACGCGGGTAAATCAGTCCACGATGCCGTCGATGGCATGACGGGTGTCGATCTCAACCGTGCGGGCACGCCGCTCATCGAAATCGTCTCTGAGCCTGACATGCGCTCAGCGGATGAAGCGCTGGCTTATATCAAGGCCATTCATCAGCTGGTCACTTGGCTGGGTATCTCGGATGCGGTCATGGCAGAAGGCTCATTCCGCTGTGACTGTAACGTCTCTGTGCGCAAACCTGGCAGCGAGCTCGGTACCCGTACTGAGCTTAAAAACCTAAACTCGTTCCGTTTTATCGAGCGCGCCATCAACCGCGAAATCGAACGTCAAATCGACATCATCGAAGACGGCGGCAAAGTCGTGCAAGCAACAATGCTCTATGATCCTGAGCGCGACGAAACCCGCACCATGCGCACCAAAGAAGACGCCAACGATTATCGTTATTTCCCTGACCCTGACTTACTGCCTGTCCGTATCGAGCAGCATACGATTGACAGCATTCGTGCTGCCATGCCTGAACTGCCTGTGGCTCGCCGCGAGCGCTTTGAGGTAGCGCTTGGTCTGTCAGAATATGATGCGCGCATATTGACAGGCAGCCGTCAGCTTGCTGATTATTTCGAAGCTGTGGTGGCAGAAGTGGGCCAGCAAGATGCCAAAATGGCAGCCAACTGGGTGATGGGCGACTTGCTCGGCGCCCTCAACAAAGACGATAAAGACATCACCCACTCCCCTATCAGCGCCAAGCAATTGGCTGGTATGCTGGTTCGTATCAAAGACGATACGCTATCTGGCAAATTGGCCAAAAAAGTCTTTAGTGCCTTATATGAGCGCGAAGGCGGCGACGGCGATGATGCGGCAGATAAAATCATCGAAGAAAAGGGCCTAAAACAAGAAACGGACACTGGCGCTATCAAAGCCATGGTCGAAGAGGTCATCGCCAACAACCAAACGATGGTAGATGAATATAAAGGCGGTAAGCAAAAAGCCTTTAACGGTCTGGTCGGGCAAGTGATGAAAGCCAGCCGCGGTAGCGCCAACCCGCAGCAAGTCAACCAAATTTTAAAAGAGCTGCTGGGATAGCCCTGCTAATATGGCGCTCATACTGGCTATGGATATGTCAAATTTTGGGGCAAATGGGTAGCAAGATAAATAGCCCTTGCAATATGCCTAATTTTGCGTAAAATAGTCAGTCATTCGGGGCGTAGCGCAGTCTGGTAGCGCACCACACTGGGGGTGTGGTGGTCGCAGGTTCAAATCCTGCCGTTCCGACCAAACATAGATTTAGGGCAGACCGTCATAGACCGTCTGCCCTTTATTTTGGGCGTTTTTTGGGTTTTCACTGTCTTATAGGTGTATGGCGTTCCATATAGAATGTTGGTATTATTGTTGGTATCGAGCAATACCAACATGGACAATACCAACAAAGGATAGACCCATGCCCTTAACTCATACGGTCATCAATAAGCTATCACCTAGCGATAAGGCTATCGAGAGCAAGCGACCTGATAAACACAGTGATGGTAACGGGCTGCAATTATGGGTGCGTCACACGGGCACTAAAACATGGATCAGTGCCTATCGTTGGCAAGGTAAGCAGCAAACCCTTACTATTGGCACTTATCCAGTCATGAGCCTTCAAGATGCACGTAAGCGCAATATTGAGATCAAAAGACTCATAGCTGATGGTATCAACCCAAAAGACGATAAGAAAAAGACACAAGCCGACAATGACGGATCAAGGGCGTTCGATACCATAGCCCAGCGTTGGCACAATGACCGCAAAGCACACATAGCCCCTACCACCTATAGCCGTGATTATTCACAGTACCAGCGCGATATTAAGCCCGTCATTGGTCACATGAACATAGAGGACATAACCGCGCCTGATGTTTTGGCTATCGGTAAAGCTATCGAAGCAAGGGGCGCTAGTGATATGGCAAGGCGTGCAATGCGTCAAACGGGGCAGATATTCAAACAAGCAATCCGTGAGGGCTTAACCAATCTCAACCCAGCCACCGACCTAACCGAAGCACTAAAACCGCATAAGGTGAAGCACCACAGCCGTGTGACCAGCCAGCAACTACCTAAACTACTTCAAGACATTAACGCCTACAGTGGTGATCTACTGGTAAAACTGGGCTTGTGGTTTATGTGCTATACGTTTGTACGTACTCAAGAATTGCGCCTTATGGAGTGGTCAGAAATAGACTACCAAGCCAAAATATGGCGCATACCAGCCGACAAGATGAAAATGGACAGACCGCACCTAGTACCACTTGCACCGCAAACAATGGCAATCTTAGAGCAAATCAAGGCGCTGGGGTTTTCGGATCAGTACGTTTTCTTTAATACCTCAACCCGTAAGCCATACAGTACAAACGCTTTTATCACTGCCCTATGGCGCATGGGTTATAAAGGACGTATGACGGGGCACGGCTTCCGTGGACTTGCCAGCACTACCCTACACGAACAGGAATACATGCACGAAGCAATAGAGCTACAGCTGGCACATGAGAAAGAAAACAAGATCAGCAAGGCATACAACGGAGCGCAGCACCTACCATACAGAACCAAGATGATGAACGAATGGGCAAACTTCATTGATGATGCTTACGCTGGCAAGCTGGATAACGTGATCCGTGCAGACTTCAAACAACACAAACAAAAGCATGGCTAATATCATGCTGTAACGACTATGCAAGGCTAGGACTAATTACCCGAACGACAGCTATTCACACCCTTATGCTGTCACTGCC
>Ga0098070_100377_pt1 | contig 9984 bp, 7 predicted proteins | sample 28_taG_FD_75063 | JGI IMG/M metagenome (GOLD analysis project Ga0098070, IMG submission 75063) | Marine viral communities from Cariaco Basin, Caribbean Sea - 28_WHOI_OMZ | ecosystem: Environmental > Aquatic > Marine > Oceanic | place: Caribbean Sea: Cariaco Basin | collected 2014-11-12
AAAAGACAGCTTGAACAACAAATGGCAGGTACTGGTGTAGAAGTTAAGCATGACGGTCAAGGTAACATCGACCTAATCATGCCAGGTAATATCACGTTTGCTCATGATAGCACCAACATCAACCCATCTTTCTACAATACGCTAGACAAACTGGCTTCTACTATGAACCAGTATAACCAAACCACAGTAACGGTAATGGGTCATACAGATAGCGTGGGTAACCCAACTTATAACCAAGGTTTATCACAGCGTCGTGCTCAATCTGTTGCCGGCTATTTAGTAAACCGTGGTGTATCAGGTGCACGTATCCAAACTCTAGGTTATGGTCAGAGCCAACCTATTGCTGATAACAGCACTGAGCAAGGCAGAATGCAAAACCGCCGTGTTGAAATTAAATTAAACGCACCACAAAATCTAAGATAATAACGAATTAAGCAGTTTGCTTACTCGATATTACAGATAGGGGTTAAGTTAACGGATTCAAAAATCTAGTTAACTGTACTGATAAAAATAAGCCGACAATTATTGTCGGCTTATTTTTTTCATAGGATTTTTAGAGAAGATAAGAAAGGGTCTATTAGTTTATAGGCAGATACCCTTAATTTTTTATTGATAATGGTTATCAATACTATTATACTTATCCTTCATTAATACTGTTTATATTAATTTATAGTGTTATAAGTTAATTAAAACTAATGTTATTAATCAGGGTTTCTGATAGCTCATCGCTATTATCACCCCCTCACTTTAGATACATTATTCTGAGAATACCCTATGGCTTTAGCAATGACGAGCAACTTAATTAGACCAAAAATAAATACTGTATTGATGTCAGCTCTTATAACAACTTTAGCATTGTCAGGATGCTCAAAAGAAAAAGATGACGCTGCACAAAGTAATCAGGAAGTGGCCGTCGAAAATAATGCTCAAAAAGGAACCGCTACTATTGCAGGAGATGAAGCCTCTGTTAATAAACTGCTTACCAATTATGCAGATATGGCGCAAGCCACTTATGAAGACTCATTGACTGAAGCCAAAAAATTACAACAAGCGGTAGATATTTTTGTCGCAGATCCGACAGAGGCTAATTTAGAAGCCGCAAGAGCTGCCTACAAAGCAGCGCGCCAACCTTATTCGCAAACTGAAATCTTTCGTTTTGATGAAGGATTTGTTACTGCCAATGATAAGCGAGCTTTGGGCAGTGTTGATGGCTGGGAAGGACAAATAAACGCTTGGCCTCTCGATGAGGCGTTAATTGACTATGTGTCTGAAGATTATGCGGGTGAATATAACAGCAAGGATAATATTATTAATTCAGACCATATTACCGTAGGCAGTGTCGAACAGGATACCAAAAACATCACGCCTGACTTATTGGCCGAGATGAATGAGATTGGCGGCAGTGAAGCCAATGTTACTACTGGTTATCATGCAATTGAGTTCTTATTATGGGGTCAAGACAACAATGGGACGGCAGAAGGCGCGGGCAATCGTCCAGTGACGGACTATATGACCAATGAGCAATGTACCAGCGGTGAAGGTAACACAGTTGAGGCGAGTGTCTGTGCCAAGCGTGGCCAATACTTAAAAGCAGCAACGCAGTTATTGGTTAATGATTTGACCACTATGGTAGCCGAGTGGCAGCCTAATTCAGAGAATACGTTGCGTAGCGATTTAATGGCAAGAAGCTCAAACAATGCCGTACGTCAGTTATTTTATCAAATGGGCAGTTTGGCTCTAGGGGAGTTAGCATCAGAGCGTATGCAGGTCGCATTTGTCACTGGTTCAACAGAAGATGAACATGAGTGCTTTAGTGATTTGACCCATTTAAGCTACGCCAATAATGCCCGCGGTATCGATAACGTGTTTAAAGGTCAATATAAGACCGTATCAGGCAGCACAGTCGGTAATTATGGTATTAAGCAGTTTCTAATTGATGCCGGTCAACAAGAAGCAGCTGATAAATTAGAGGCAGAATTTAATAAAGTTGAAAAAAGCTTTGATACCATCGTTGAACAAGGCGAGAAAAACGGTATTAAAGTAGATCAAATGATTGCTACGGTTGGGCAGGCGAGTAAACATGATGTTTCGGCGGAAGAACAAAACAAACGCCGAGGCTGGGTAGAATCTGCGATTAATGACTTGAAATCTCTAACAGATGCTATCGAATATTCAGCAAAAAGTATCGGTATTGAAAATTTAGATGCCGACACTGGTTCACAGTTTTAGCAAAAGAGTCATTATGACGCTTTGTTCCAATACTACTGAGTGCGTAATTGTATGATAGGTTGCGTGCTGATTTAATGATCTAATTAGTTAATAAATAGCACAACTACAGGGATAGATGGATTGACACGTTGCCAGTGTAGAGTTGGCAACGTGTTTTGGTTAATAGCCCCTAAATTTAAAGTTGTTGTTGGTCCCTTTTATCCAAAACTTTCTTATCCAAAAACCACTTAAGACAAGCCTATGTCATTTCCAGTGAAAAAAAGTTTAGTCCTTAGTTTAGCAACTGCCTTATCCTTAGTTGCAATCAGTGGCTGCCAACAGTCGACAGATAACAAGGAGGAGGGGGTAACGACTAAAGCCAGACTTCAAATAGTCGAAGACCTTGCTGGGGTTCCCTACCAACAACTGGTCACTTTCGATCCTCAAGAGATCAGACAAGGAGGCGATACAGGTATCGCGATAATTTCAAGTGAAAGTTATTCTAAGCCTTCTTCTAACATATCGGCCTCACGGAAAGGCAACTTTTTCATTGGTAATGCCTTTTTTAAACAACCTTGGGTCATAGCACCTGCCAGCACAGACAGTCGAGATGGGTTAGGGGCTTTATTTAATGTGGCAGCCTGTCAATCTTGCCACATTAAAGATGGTCGTGGACACGCACCGCTAAATGCTGAAGATAATGCTGATAGTTTGTTAATTCGTTTGGCCATGCCGGCAACTACTGAGCAGCAGCGTGAAGCGTTAAAACAGTCACAAATAGAGAAAGTGGCGCATCCCATATATGGTGGTCAGCTCCAAGATCGGGGTATCCAAGGTGTGCCTGCCGAAGCCAAAGTAGCCGTAAGTTGGACTGACGTACCGGTGACTTTTGAAGATGGTCATATGGTGAGTTTGCGCCGTCCTAATTTTCAATTAAAAAACCCTGGTTATGGTGCTTTTGATGCCGAGTTAATGGTGTCACCAAGGGTGGCTTTGCCTATGATTGGCCTTGGTTTATTAGAATATATCCCAGAACAAGCCATTAAGCGGCAAGCGGATGTCAATGATGACGATAAAGACGGTATTAGTGGTAAATATAATTGGGTCATAGATCCCGAAACTGGCAAACAATCTTTGGGCAAATTTGGCTGGAAAGCGGGTCAGACACGATTAATTACCCAAAATATGAGTGCCTTTAATGAAGATATGGGACTGACCTCGCGTATTCGCCCCGTAGAGTCTTGTACCAATAACCAACCTCAATGTCTAAAAGCGCCTACTGGTGCAGATGATCAAGGTGATGGTAAGTCGCCGGTGGAAGTGAGTGATGAAGTTGCTAAGTTTGTCGAGTTCTACACGCAAAATTTAGCCGTTCCAGACCGCCGTAATGCCAATGACCTAACCGTATTGGCAGGGAAAAAACGCTTTTATGATATGGGCTGTCAAAGTTGCCATACTCCACGTTATCAATTACCCAAAGGCAAGGACAATTACTTAGAGCAACAAGGTCAGATTATCTATCCTTATACAGATTTGTTATTGCATGATATGGGGGATGATTTAGCAGACCGCACCATCGCTGGTAAGTTACCTGCCAAAGATGCTCAAGTTGAATTTTTGGCGACTTCATATGAGTGGCGAACCCCCGCACTATGGGGTATTGGGTTAGCTAAGAAAGTAGACTCACAAGCCACTTTCTTACATGATGGACGCGCACGCAGCCCAATGGAAGCCGTATTATGGCATGGTGGTGAGGCTCAACAGCATAAACAAAGAGTATTGAAACTAGACAAAAAAGGCCGCGAAGAATTAGAGGCATTCTTAAATTCACTATGACATAAAACTTGCGACCAATTTACGACCAATAAAAACGACTAATTTACCATAGAAGAAATGACCTAGGCCTAGGTCAGTTACCTAAAATAATGAGAATTTTATGAAAAAACATCAACTTGCGGCTATGGTGCTCTCGGCTTTAAGTGCCGGTATTTTAATCAGCTGTACCAAGCCCAACGAGGACACGCAAACCACTGCTAAAGAGCAGGGCGTCGCAGCGAAAGAAACACCAACGACGCCGACTGCGAATAGTAACAATACCAATAATGGTGTAAATATTAAAACCATCGATATTGACCCTAATACGGCAGAAAGCTACTTAACCGAGGTGGCCAATAACCAAATCCTCACTGCGTATCAAAATGTGGTTAAACAAAGTAGTGCTTTAGGCTCACTTGCTACTCAAAGTTGCCAAACAGGCAGCGCAGTAAGTGGCGAACAGCTAACCGCATTACGTGCTCAATGGCTAGAATTGGCTAAAGCTTGGGCTCAAGCAGAAGTGGTTGGCTTTGGTCCTGCCATGAATAGTATGAGTAATTTATACATCAACTACTATCCTGATGAACGTGGCCTAGTGCATCAAGGGGTCATCGACTTAATTGCCGCAAACCCAACACTGACCGCTGATCAATTAGCATCAGAGAGCGCTATCGTACAAGGCATACCAGGGCTAGAGGAAGTTTTGTATGCCAATGACAGCTTAACCAAAGAGCAGTGCCAATATGTGGTTAGTGCCAGTGAAGCGTTAACGGTGAGATTAAGCAATGTGCAAAAAGCTTGGCAAGAGTCCCCTGAGCAACTGTTGGGCATAGGTGGCGATCAAAACAAGACAGGGCTTAACCGCTGGATTAACTCAGTACTAGCCTTAGTAGAAACCACAAAGAGTACCTCATTAGACCAGCCATTAGGTATTACGGGTAATAAAAAAGGACATTTGCCAGCTGCCGCCGCAGGACAGAGTCGAGCCATCATTACGGCTAAAGTAGCTGCTTTAAATAAAGCGTTAACTGATCCAGCATTGGTAACCATTTTGTCTGACAATGGCAATGATACTTTGGCGGATGAAATGTCAACATTATTGGCAGACGCATCAACACTATTGGCTCAATTACCAGAGGATTTGGCACAAGCGACACCAGATCAGCAAAAAGAACTGTATGAGAAGTTGACCGAGCTTACCCAAGTTATTAAACGTCAATTAATGCCGACTTTAGGAATACAAGTGGGCTTTAACAGTACGGATGGTGATTAATGTCTAATGCGGAGCATCACACTGCCCTTGTAACCGCAAATACTGGGCTAGCTAAGTCATTGCGTACAGGATTATCGAGTAGTCTTAAGACCTTGGCATTAAGTACGGCGGGAACCATAGCACTAGTGGGTGCCCATCATTTGGGACGCAAACAATATAATGCTAATGCTCGCTTAATGGACTATGCCGAAGGCGTAACTCAGGCTTTATTTACGCCTACAAAGGTCGCTGCTGACACTAAACCATTTATGCCAGAAGTAAGCTGGGTCAGTGGCGTCGCTGATTTAACCAACAATGAGTTCGCGGTCGTCGGCATTGATAGTCAACGCCAGATTTGTTGGCAAACGGCTATGCCAGAGCGTGTTCATGATATTCTAATACAGCCGAATCAGGAGTCCTCTAACGCTAGTGCTGCCCATAATAACGGTACAGATCTTCATAACCGCATTGCTCGGAATAACAGTATTGATGTGGCAGTAATGGGCCGTCGTCCTAGCGAGTGGTTTTGGATTTTGGCGGCGGATAGCGGTAAGTTAAAATATAGCATTAAGGCGGAAGCCAATCGTCATTTTTATGGGCATGCTTGTTATAGCTTAGAGGGCGACCTACTGTATGTGACTGAAAATAATACATCAGATTTTAGCGGTGTTATCGGTATTTATGACGTTGCATCAGGCTATAAAAAAATAGGCGAGTTTGCCACGCAAGGGATTGGACCGCATGAAATTGTCATGCACCCTGATGGTAAAACCTTGGTTATCGCCAATGGCGGTATTAAAACTGAAAGAGCCTCACGCGAAGAACTGAATATTGATAGCATGCAGCCTTCATTGGTTTATTTAGACCGTCATGAAGGCAAGCTGATTCAGCAAGTATACCCAGCGCACAATCAGATGAGTGTGCGTCATTTAGCCATGCACGATGATGGCACAGTAATAATTGGTATTCAGTTTCAAGGCGAGCGCCATTTAAATGTACCAATGGTATTGACCCATCGTTTGGGTCAATCTGAATTTACCGCTTTGCAAATGGATCAAACAAATCCTAATGGTTGGCACCGCTTTCATCATTATATTGCCAGTGTTAGTGTGGATTCTAATCGCAATCTGGTATGTGCTACCAGTCCGATTGGGGGCTGTGCAGCGGTATTTGATTTAAATAGCGGTGAATTAATTGAAAGTGTGGATTTGGCCGACTGTGCAGGGGTAGCTGTCTATCCTTCATCGACTGGGCACAACAGTACTACTGATAAAGCAGAATCACCGACCTTTTTGGTAAGTGATGGACAGGGCGCATTAACCCAAATTAAAGTGAATATACAGACTCGCCCGTTTTCTGTTAAAGTGGAAAAAGTGCAACAGCCTTATGCTTTTGATAATCATCTTAATGTTATTAAAAGAAAATAGGCGGCTATTAACCACGAATTTATAAGCCACTGGCTTATAAATAGATAAACGGCGATGAACCATGTTTACAACAGCTGCGACACATAACAAGACTCAGTCTGAACAGGTGCGATGTTTATATACTGTCATTGAGACTGAACTTAGTCAGGCGCAAATACAGCTGAACATAACTCGCAAACGGGTTAAAAATATTAACTTTCGTCTCAAACCCTATCAGCTATCTGTTTCTGCTCCTTATTTTGTCAGTGACGTTGATATAATCAATGCACTAAGTAAGCGTCTCGACTGGGTTGTTAATCATCATACAGAATTGCTAAAGCGACATCAGCAAAAACAGCAATTGGGTGGCCATCATTCAAACACAAGTTCGAAGAATGGTTTATCGCCTATTAAGCTTTGGGGCGAGACTCAAAATAGAGTAATGAGTGAAGCAGAACGTCTTCACTGGTATCGCTATGAGCTACAAAGTGTGATGCCTGAGCTATTTCAAAAATGGCAACCCGTCGTCGGTAAAGTAGCCAATGAAACTCGTATTAAAAAAATGAGCACGCGTTGGGGAAGTTGTAACACTAAGGCTAAGCGAATTTGGTTGTCCGTCTATCTACCCGCTTTTCCGCTACCCTGTACGGAGTATGTCATTGTGCATGAACTGTGTCACTTGCATCAAGCCAACCATAGCCCTGCATTTTGGCATGAGGTAAAGCGCTCAATGCCTGATTATAAGCGCTGGCATGATATGTTAGCGGGTAAATCAGGAATCGTTGATTAGTGCTTTTCTATAAACCCATGCATCTTTTTCTATAAAACAACCTATTTCTATCATAAAACAACCCATAGTCGTTCAAATTGCAGAACTGACGATTTGTCGGGTTTGCGCTCGTTTCCTAAATAAATTAATTTCTAAATCAGTTTTGGTTATTCTTAAAGATTCAATAAAATGACAGTCAATAAAAACCCCTCTAAATTTTAGAGGGGTTTTTAGTAAGAGATGTAGTAACAGGAACAATTTATGGGTCTTACTGTTGATCTGCTTCTAACGCTTTTTTAAAGATGGTGGCCAATAAATTAACATCATCAACGCGCGCATAGTTTAGACGGGTCACAAAGGCGATACGGCGGTGTGGCCCCTTTTCAGTTAATGGAATAGTAGCAACGTCGTTGTTCTGACGACGAACCTGCTGTAAGGCCATTTCTGGTATTAAGGTAGTGCCCATGCCGGCCAATGCCATCTGAATCAAGGTGTTCAAACTGGCATCTGAGAAATTAGATTTAAACTCATCTCGATCAAATGAACAAACGTTTAACGCCTGATCTGTCAAACAATGGCCTTCGCCTAATAGCATTAAATTTGCAGTGCTTAACTGATCTGAAGAAATCGTCTTTAAATCGGCCAGAGAATCACCACTGGGGAAGACAGCAAAGAAGTCTTCTTGCCAAAACTCAAAAGTATGTAGTCCATCTACGGGATAGGGCAGCGCAATAATAGCCGTATCGATATGACCATAGCGTACTTGCTCTAACAACCGCTCGGTTTGCTGCTCAACCACCGTCATACGGAAGTTTGGATATTGGGCTTTAAGTTCAGGCAATACTTTTGGTAATAGGTAAGGGGCAATGGTCGGAATCATACCCACCGTCATTGGGTAGGCAAGAGGAGTCTGATGGCTTTGCGCCCGAGTGGTTAAGTCGTTTATTTCTGAGAAAACACGCTGTGCACGGACTAAAATCTCTTCACCAATCGGTGTAATCAGAACTTGTTTGTTATTGCGCTCAAAAATTTGAGTGTCCAATTGCTTTTCTAGTTCGGCGATGCCTAGACTCAGTGCAGATTGAGAAATATTACATTCTTCTGCTGCTCGTTTGAAATGGCGATGCTTAGCGACAGCAAGCGCAAATTCTAATTGTCTTAAAGTAATCATGAAAAGTCTCTTATGGGTTGGTCGGCGGCTTATTTTAGAAAAAGAAATGGCTCAAGCGCTCTGTCTGAAACATATTAAGCTTTCAAGAAAAATGTACTGTCAACACGATAGAAATATACTATCAATGACGGGCGACATTAAATAATCAATAATAATAAATATCTGATTTGGCCGAGTTTTGGCCAGCAAGCGTTTGCCGTTTCTAACTTAGTTTTCGTCCACTCTCTTTCATTCTATAATTATTTCTATTGCGATACCTACGTTATCTCTGTACGTGTCATATCTACAATATCACTGTACCTACAATAATATCAGGTCATTATAGACAGAATGTATGTTTTATTAAACAAAACATCAAGTTATAATCTTTAAATTAGATTAAATATAGAAGCTTGCTATAATAAGTCTTGTAGTTAGCAAGGAGCGATGCTTAAAGTGTTATAACTAGAGGTCTGAGATAATAAGTGAATATGGTTCTTTAGCCTGAAAATTCAACTATTAGCTACATAAAAACACCACTAGTTAGTACAATCGCTAACGTCATAGAAATGTAATAGCGCTATGATAGGTTAAGCATCGTAGAAAGCTAGAAGTTTTAAAAATTCCAAGAAAAATACTAACTTAGTTTTACATAAATTTATTTACTAACAGTTTATTTAATAACAGTCGTTTAATTAAACCCACCAAAAAAAGGAGCCGAAACATGGCGTCAATTATTAATCAAGAAATCCCTGAGTTCAAAGCTGAAGCATTTGTAAATGGTGAATTCAAAACCATCACTTCAGACGATGTGAAAGGCAAATGGGCTATCTTCATGTTCTATCCAGCAGACTTTACTTTCGTTTGCCCAACAGAACTAGAAGATATGGCTGCTCAGTACGAAGAACTTCAAGGTTTAGGCGTAGAAGTGTACTCAGTATCTACTGACACTCACTTCACTCACAAAGCATGGCATGATTCTTCAGAAGCCATTGGTAAAGTAAAATTCCCAATGATCGGTGACCCAACTGGCCGTATCACTCGTGGCTTTAACGTAATGATTGAAGAAGACGGTCTAGCTGAACGTGGTACTTTCTTAGTAGATCCAGATGGCAAGATCCAAGTAGCTGAAATTCATGCTGGTGGTATCGGCCGTAGCGCTAAAGATATGGTACGTAAAACTAAAGCGGCACAATACGTTCGTGAAAACGACGGTGAAGTATGTCCAGCAGCTTGGGAACAAGGTCAAGCCACTCTTAAGCCAAGCCTAGACCTAGTAGGTAAAATCTAATATATCTTTTATAGATTAAATTAGATTCCTATCATTTATAAAATTTTTGATAATTAAATGATAGTGCAATAAAAACCCCGCTACTTCGTAGCG
>Ga0098070_100384_pt1 | contig 9748 bp, 10 predicted proteins | sample 28_taG_FD_75063 | JGI IMG/M metagenome (GOLD analysis project Ga0098070, IMG submission 75063) | Marine viral communities from Cariaco Basin, Caribbean Sea - 28_WHOI_OMZ | ecosystem: Environmental > Aquatic > Marine > Oceanic | place: Caribbean Sea: Cariaco Basin | collected 2014-11-12
AAAAATACCAATGAAAAAGGACACGATATCGCTATCATGTCCTTTTTGTTTGGCTCTGACTGCTTACTAATAGCAGCGCTGCGCTCGTAGTAACGCTAAGTTACTCTGCGGCAGTGGCAATCATCTCGACGAGTAGCTCAGGACGCGCCAGTGCAGACTCGCCGCAAGCACGCGCTGGTGGCTGTATGCCTTCAAACCACTTATCCCATACTTCATTCATCGCAGCAAAGTCTGCCATGTCTTTAATCCAAACGGTCACTGAGAGTAGCTTTGATTTATCGCTACCAACCTCTTCGAGCAATGCTTGGATTTTTTCTAGGCAAGTGAGGGTTTGGGCTTTGATGTCGTCTTCTGCGTTACCCACCTGACCGCACAAATAAACGGTCTGGTTGTGTACCACGATTTTACTCATACGCTGATTGCTGTGTAACTTTTTCATCGTATTTTATCCTTAATATCTAACGAAAGTTAAGTTGCATTTTTCCGGTAAGCAGCTCTAACGCCTAGCGAGAGAAACGCTGAGCGCTAAATGGGGTGATATCGACCAATAGCGGCTTATCATGAATCATCTCTTCTACGATGCGCCCTGTCATCGGCCCCAAAGTAAAGCCTTGATGGCTGTGACCAAAGGCAAACCAGAGCTTGTCATGCTTAGGTGCAGGACCAATGACCGGCTTCATATCCGGCATACAAGGACGCGAGCCTGCCCACGCTTCGCTCTCGACAGCGTCATCTAGCGGTAGAATTTTGCGCGCGAATTTTAGGACGGTCTGTAATTGACCGAAGTTTTTTGGCGCGTTCATGGTGGTCATCTCAGCACCGGTGGTGATGCGAATACCTTGCTGCATCGGTCCCATGACAAAGCCTTTGTCCATATCAAACATACTGTGATGGATGGTGTTTTTGTCCGTCACTTTAAAGTGCTGATGGTAGCCGCGCATCGGGAACAACGGCAGGTTATAACCCAGTGGTTTGATCAAGTCGTTTGACCAAGGGCCGGCGGCGATGACCAACTTATCACTATAGTAGGTCTCTTTATCCGTGATGATTTTCCAGCCTTCACCTTCTTTGGCGATTTCTTTTACGTCACTTTCTTTGATCGTTCCTTGCATCTCTTCGAAGTTTTTGGCGTAAGCTTTGACCAAGGCGCTTGGGTTTGAAACTTGCCACGAGTTGAGCCAATGAATCGCGCCCACAAACCCATCAAAATTGGCACTCGGCTCCATCGCTTTCAACTCTGCAAGACTCAGTACGTTGTGCTCGACGCCCTGCTCACGAGCTGCAATGGCTGATTCAATCGCCTCTTTAAAGGTGTCTTCAGAGCGATGCAGCTGCAACCATCCATCACGCGTGATCAGCTCATCGGCACCAGATGCCGAAATCATGGTTTGATGCTCGCTGGTACAATGCGCAATCAGCGTCTGCCATTCAGCTTCGATTTTTTTAACCGTGGCTGGCGCCGAGTACTTCCAGTATTGCAGCAAGGCTTGATGATAACGCAAGAGAGCCGGTATCCGATAACGGATATCAGTACCTTGGTTGGGCAGTACGCGAATCATCTCTGTCAGCTGACGCGGGAAAGGATGAGTGTGGATTGCTTCACGCTGGATCAAGCCAGCATTTCCATAAGAGGTCTCTGACCCTGGGAGTTTTTTATCTAGTAACAGTACTTGCGAATTATTTTTTTGTAGATGCCACGCAATTGAAGTGCCAACCATGCCAGCACCAATAACAATAACCTCATAGCGCATAGAATATCCCTTCCTAACAGGTAGTAGAGTCTTACATATTAGGGGGTGATAATAACGCGAACCTGATAATTAATAAACCCATATTTAACGGATTTTTTCGCCGAAAAATACTTTTGGTTATACGTTTTTAATAAAGGTATTTTCTTCAGGAATAACAAGCCATTTTATTAAAAATAAAGCCCGCAAGTACCCCACTCGCCTGATATTGCAGCGCACCTACGCGAAAATCACACGTGGCGATAGCTCATAAGAGCGCCCATAACGAGGGCATCGTCATATGTGTATTTTGATGTGAGTACTGAGACCAGTTTTGCGACAGATATTTGAGTCCAAATACACCGCAACAACCTCACCCTTATCCTCGGAAAATTTGCTACAATATGCCCAATTTTGGCTGGCGCTTTCATCGAGCATCGGCCGACCTTATTTTATAATACTATCGAGAGAGCATTATGGGTTTTAATTGCGGCATCGTCGGCCTACCAAACGTGGGCAAATCCACCTTATTTAATGCGTTGACCAAAGCGGGCATCGCGGCTGAAAACTTTCCGTTTTGTACCAAAGACCCCAATACTGGCATCGTCCCTGTGCCAGATCCTCGTCTCAAAAAACTGGCCGATATCGTCAATCCTGAGCGCGTGCTACCCACGACCATGGAGTTTGTCGATATCGCAGGTTTGGTCGCAGGAGCCTCAAAAGGCGAAGGCATGGGCAACCAGTTTTTGGCCAATATCCGTGAGACCGACGCGATTGCACATGTGGTACGCTGTTTTGACGATGACAACGTCGTCCACGTCGACGGCCGCGTCAGCCCTATCGATGACATCGAAACCATCAATACAGAGCTGGCGCTCGCAGACTTAGAAGCAGTCGAGCGCGCTATTCAAAACCAAAGCAAAAAAGCCAAAGGCGGTGATAAAGACGCGCAGGCCATGCTTGAGGTGTTCAAAAAAATCGAACCTTTATTGGCTGAAGGCAAAGCAGCACGCGCAGCAGGTCTGGATAAAGATGAGCAAAAACTGATCCGCAGCTATGGTCTGATCACTTTGAAACCGACCATGTATATCGCCAACGTAAGCGAGGATGGTTTTGAAAACAACCCTTATCTTGATGCGGTGCGCAACTATGCCACAGGCGAAGACTCTATCGTTATCGCTTTGTGCAACCAAATCGAATCTGAAATTGCGCAGCTCGACGAAGACGACAAAAAAGACTTTTTAGAAGACATGGGCATGGAAGAAGCCGGTCTTGATCAAGTGATTCGTGCAGGTTATGACTTACTTGATATGCAGACCTACTTTACTGCTGGGGTCAAAGAAGTGCGCGCATGGACGGTCGCTGTCGGCGCTACTGCACCGCAAGCAGCTGGCGTTATTCATACCGATTTTGAGCGCGGCTTTATTCGTGCTGAGGTCATCGCTTATGACGACTTTATCAAGTATAACGGCGAAAAAGGCGCTGCAGCCGCTGGTAAATCTCGCCTAGAAGGCAAGACTTATATCGTCCAAGACGGCGATGTGATGCACTTTAGATTTAACGTGTAACTTTCAATAGTATAGCTTGTTTAAAATTAATTGGCCGATTTTGGATATTCTCCATCATCGGCTTTATTTTATCGCTATATTGTTATATTATAACATATCTTTATTTCGCTTATTTGAGGCCTCATACTGTGAATAATTATTTTTCTAGACTTGCAGGTATTACTATATTAGGAAGTGTGATAGCAGGCTCTTTATTGGGCTGTCAGCCAAACAACAATACCGATACAGCGGTATCTAAAGAAGCACCAGTAGATAATCACGCCGATCATGAACAAGGTCATGAAATTCATGACAATAAAGAGCATGAAAAGCACAGCCACGAAGAGCATAGTGATATGGAACATGGTCATGAAGGGCCTAATAATCATGAAGATCACAGTCATGAAGGTCATAGTCATGAAGGTCATAGTCATGAGGAACATGCGCACGCAGGTCACGATCATGCAGCTCATACCAGCGACAGCACTACTTTCTCTTGTGAGCCTACTGCTACTATTGGCGTTTCTTATCATAGCGACAGTACACCGCAAACAGCGCATTTGCTCATCGATGGTATCGAATACGACTTGGCCGCCAGCGCTGAGAGCAATGATCAACAAACATATATGAGCGATATCGGTCTTGATGACCGCCACGGCATCATCTGGCAAGTCAGTGGTGATGAGGCGATACTACTGAGCAAAACCTTAGATGATGAGGTCGCCATCAGCGATGAGCAGATACTTTTTAACTGCCATACAGCCTAATGATCATCACGCTGAGCGGTGGTACGAAAGCGGTACTAAGTAGCAGCTGTACCAAGGATGCTATTTTGCTATGCTAGAGGCTCCCTTGGTTTCGGATATTTTTATATGCTAGGCACCTCTATGTCTTTGTCGTCTGCCACCACCCAATGGTCTCATCTTCTAAACGCTCAGCGCCTCGGCGCTCATAAAAAACACAATGCCAATACCAGCACTCGCTCTCAGTTTCATAAAGACTATGACAGGCTGGTATTTTCGCACTCTTTTCGTCAGCTCAATCAAAAGACTCAAGTACATCCCTTGACCAATCAGCTGGGTATTCATACCCGTCTGACTCACTCTCTTGAAGTCTCTTGTATCGGGCGCTCTTTGGGTATGATGGCAGCAGAAAAGCTCCATGATAAGCTGTCCCACGGTCTGCCCGCTGGGGTCTCGCCTGCTGATGTCGGCGTCATCGTGCAAGCGGCATGTCTGGCCCACGATATCGGCAACCCGCCATTTGGGCACGCAGGTGAGTACGCCATTCGCGACTGGTTTGCCCATCCTGAGCGGCAGGCGGTTTTGCAGCATTTATCCTCCTCTGAGCAGTTGGATTTATTGGCCTACGAAGGTAACGCGCAAGGGTTTCGTTTGCTCGCACGTAACGAGCATCATCCTGATAAAGGCGGCATGCGTTTGACTTGCGCAACCTTGGGCGCTTTTATGAAATATCCTTGGCTGGCCACCCACAGCAATGACAGCTCACAACTTACCTATCCGCAGCGCCATGCTGCCACTTTACAAGCCTGTCCATCGCAAGCCAAAAAAGTACAAAAATTTGGCTGCTTTTATAGTGAAGCGGCGCAGCTAGAAACCTTAGCATCGTGTTTAAACCTGCCGCGCTCCAAGCAGCATGACGGTTTTGCCCGTCATCCACTGGCGTATCTATTAGAGGCGGCGGATGATATTTGTTACGCATTGATTGATTTAGAAGACGGCATCAATCTAAATATGCTGACCTATCAAGATGTGGCGGCGATATTTTATGAGCTGATCGGTGAGCGACCTTGTACCATCGAGTTACCTGCTCATATGTCTGTCAGGCAAAGTCTGGCATCACTGCGCGCGCGGGCGATGATGCGTTTGGTCAATACCGTGACGGATGCTTTTGTTGCCAATGATGACGCGTTACTGGTCGGAACCCTTAGCAATAGCCTGTTTGCCCACTGTGATATCAGCGTACAAAGCGGCATCCATCAAGCCAAACAGCTGGCGCGTGAGCAGATATTTAACCATCCAAGTAAAGTACGTATGGAGCTGATGGCCAATCAATGCCTGCATCGTCTTTTAGATGCCTTTATGCCGCTGGCGTGGACGGGGAGTACGATCATAAGCGCCGTGCAGCCTATGTCTTTTGAGCAGGAGCGTTTGCTAAAGCTGCTACAGCCGCACTTAGATGAGCAGCGCCGTACGTTATCAGACAATGTCTATCATAATATTTTAAGCATTCTAGACTTTATTACGGGTATGAACGATCATGAGGCCTATCGACTGGCGCAAGAGTTACAGGGGCATTGGGGGACGGTGGTATAAGACGCGTCCATTTGAAAAACCGCGATAAACAAAATGAGTGGGTGCGATATGGCGACTATTGAGTTAACAGTCGTTGCGTATTTTGGTCGTATTTGTGCGCTAAAATGCGTATGATAACCCTTTATTGGATAACTTTTGAAATACTATGAGTAGTCGCGAACAAAAAAAACTTCAAACTCGGCACGCTTTTTTCAATGCGGTGCTCGATTTATGTATGACTGGGCAAGCCTTTAGCTCTATTAGCCTTCGGCAGGTCACCCGCGAGGTGGGCGTGGTGCCGACGGCATTTTATCGGCATTTTGACGATATGGAATCGCTTGGTCGAGCCTTAGTGATTGAGGAGCTAGGCAGTACACTCGCTATACTGAGTGATAGCCTGCAGATTGGCCGTAAGCGCAGTTTTGATCGGCAAATCGCCAAAAGTATCCAGCTGTTTTTGTATATGGTCAGCGATCAGCCGTACTATTGGCAGTTTTTGGTCAGTGAGCGCTATGGCGGCTCTGATGCGGTGCGCAAAGCCATTAGCGATCTGGTCAAAAACCACACGCAAAACTTAGCAGATGACTTAGCGTTGCAGCCAGCCTTTACTCACATCAATGCTTATGATCGACGGCTACTGGCTGAAGCTGGCATCAATATGTTTTTTTCTTGGATCATCGATTGGTTGGAGCTGACTTACACCGAAGATCATGATGACGAGATCGATCTAAACGAAATCGAAAAAAACAAACAACTGATGCTCCATAACTGTACTCGGCAAGCACAGATGCTGTTTTATGGTGCGTACAACTGGAAATCAAGCGAAGAGACTCGTTTAAAAGATTAGCGGCTCTACAGCTTAAAAGCTGGGTCTAAAGGCCCACAAGCGCTGTGCCACCACCTGAATATGCTTAGCGATTTTATCGGTCTCACTCGCAACGCTCTCGTTATTGCCGCCGCTACTGTTTGCGGCATTGGCAGGCGTTTTGCTGATCAGTATGGTGGCAAAGCGTTGTTTTGCGGCACCAGTATCAGCGGCCGTGATCAGCGCCACAAATGCTTGGCTTTCGGTAGCAAGCAGCGGAGTCAACGCTTGGCGCTCGTCAGCGCTCACCGTACCAAGCGCTGGTAGTTGCCACAGCGCATCAATCGCCGCTAATGCTTGCTGGCCGCGCATATCGACCAGCGCCTGCATCTGCTGACGATCAGCCGTCTCTGTCAGGGCAGCGAGCAAAACTGGACTGGCAGTATTGATATTGATAGGCAAATAATAAGGCACTGCAGTGATATAAGGACGTAGTGCTACTAAATCCTCAGCGCTGACCTTTTCGATATCTTGTAGCTGCTCCACACTGACAAATGGCTGATTGGGCAGTGTGCTGGCCGCGCCCCTCGATTGCTGTTCATAGACCACACCTTCATCACCGCCATCTTGATAAACCGTGCTGTCACTATCTTGGTAGTCAAGCACAGCTATAGCAATCTCTGGTGCCAAATTTAACTGTACCAGCAACCTCTGAAATACCGCCAATGCGGTGCCATCCACTGCGCCGTCATGATATAAGTTATTGATATTAAATCGACTGGCTTCATCACGCACCTCGATGCTAATACTGTGCCCATCCAAGGTATACGGCGGGATCGGCTGCGCCCAAATATCTTGCTCACTATCCGTCTCATTTAGCGTATCATCAGCGCGAATCAACGTCACGGCCAGCTGTTGACCAGCATGGATGTCTTGTAAAAGCTGGTTTTGCTCAAACAATAACCCACTGCGTCTAATGGCAATCTTTTGACTGGCCAGCATGGCACCTGCCACGACGGTGATGCTGACCACCAGTAGCAATATTGTCAATAAGGCAACCCCGCGCTGTGAGTTCGCTGTCATCGACATAACTGCCCTCTAGTATCGAATAAAAGATGCATTTAGACACCGCCCCCTGCATCATCGTTTTGGGCACCGCCATTATCATCATTATTACTGTTGTTGCTGTTGTTATTGCTGTTACCATCATTAACTGTATTTGCTGTTTTAAAGCTATCAACAGCTAGCGACTTAGGAGCGAGCGCCCATTGCCACGTGATTGGCATGTCTTGATAAGTAAAACTCACCGCCACACCTTTTGGTAAAAGAGTGATTTTGGCCTGAGTATTGGCTGTATTGGCTACGCGGCTCGTTTGATTTGCCGATGTGCCCAAACGCCCACCCTCTGTATTAGGGAACTGATCGCTTGGCTCTGGCATTAATGCCTGCCAGCGTCCTGCACTCACGCCTTTTAATAGCACACTATCTAAGCTTGTGCTTTCGCCATTCATACTATGGATACTATGATATTGACGGCGAATTAGCTGATCGTTAGCAAACACATAGGCGATCCGCTGCACACTAGCGCTACTCTGATAGCGTGGATCAGGAGCGGCAAATCGTACAAAACTGACAGACTCGCCATCCAAGCTCATAAACGGCTGAGGCGGCGGAAGTGTTGCTTGCGGATCTGTGCTGCTATTATTGGTTAAGTCGTCAGTCGTTGACGCTTCATTGGCCTGATAAGCAATGACTTGCCCCATATCTTGTTGCAACTGCAAATACGCGTATTGTAATACTGCCAAATCATCTGCATGACGCTGGGCGCGCTCACGCGACTTGCTGACACTGTCAAACACTTGCCACCCTGCGACTGCGAGCATGGCAAATATCGCCATTGCTAGCAGTAGCTCTAGTAAAGTAAAGCCCCGCTGCTGCCTCATGGCGCACCGCCAGATGCAGCCAAACCTGCTAAATCTAGGCTGCCGATGTCTTGCTCACTATTGCTTAGCATCACACTGATATCGGTCACAGCCGTACGTGCTTGGCCATCTACTATCGGCGCAACTGAGATATTTACTTCTTTTAGCGCAGGCGTAATGGCCTCATTGACCGTCATTACCACCTGCCAATCTCGGCCTTGGGCATTGATCGTTTGGGTGCGATTGGCCGTCAGCCACGTCTCTTGAATACGTAAATCCGCCGCCGCGTTTTGTGCCACAAAATGCGCCAGTGTACGGGTACGCAGTATGTCGACTGAGCTTAAATAAGCACTACTGGCGCGGCTGGCTGCAACAGCAACCACGGCCAAAATTGCTAGCGCCACCATCACCTCTATCAACGTAAAGCCGCGCTGGCTCTGCTCTAAAAGTGATGAGGCAGCTTTATCATAAGCGTTGGTGTGTTGGCTCATCACTTACTGTCCTTGTCCAATCATCATACTACCGTCGGGCATAATCGTGATCACATCACCTACCAGCCGCGCCTCATGCAGCACCTCGATGGTCACCGGCGTGGCCTGCCCTGTACCAAACCAAACCACCTGCGGCACCATCTGACCGACAAACCAAGGCTGCAATGTCTGAGCTTGCTGGGCGCTTGATACCTCTACAGCCGCCAAGCTCTGCACCCTGATATGAACACCAGATGGCAGCTCAGGCAGCGTCACCTCCGTCTCAGTCTCCCAGCTTGGCGTTGGCAAGGCTTCATCAGAACCACCGCTCATGGTAGACAACTCTGCCGACAGCTCCATGGCATTTTTGGGCGTACTATCATTGCTATCTGCTGAGACGCTCGCTGCCTGATACGCGGCATAGGGATTGGACAAGGTCACAATCACAGGCGTCACCTGACCGCGCTTATCGGCCTGCAGACTAAGACCCATCGGCTGCATACGCTCAGCGGACAATAACCGTACATAGCTGAGTGAGTCGGTCAGATGCTCATAAAACGCGCGGTTTTTACGCGCTTCACTACTGCCCACAGATAGGCTCATCATACCAGCGAATATTGACAAGATGACCACCACCACCACGATTTCGACCAGTGTAAAGCCTGTTTGAGATTTAGAAGACATGAAGTGCGAGTGTGTCGAAGCAGAAGTATGAACACAAGACGTACGGGCGTTTTTTATGAAAGGAAGTGTATGGGCATCAGCATCAGGCATAAGCGTCTTATCATACAGCCTATACTGACTAAATTTTGATTGAATCAACCTTAGAGAGCTGGTCGCTGAGCGAGTCTGAGTCTTGACAGTGACCGGCATATTGCACCTATAAGCTCATGATTGTATTAAGGTAAGTACAAAAACTCTCTGTGCTGCCTGCCAAAAGGCCACAGCACAGAGCGATGTGA
>Ga0098070_100387_pt1 | contig 9670 bp, 5 predicted proteins | sample 28_taG_FD_75063 | JGI IMG/M metagenome (GOLD analysis project Ga0098070, IMG submission 75063) | Marine viral communities from Cariaco Basin, Caribbean Sea - 28_WHOI_OMZ | ecosystem: Environmental > Aquatic > Marine > Oceanic | place: Caribbean Sea: Cariaco Basin | collected 2014-11-12
GTTATGACCGCTTGCTTGATCAGGGCTATTTTGGGTCTGAAAGCCGATATCGTAATTTTTATAACGCATATAAAAAACCCGATCAGACTGTTGTTGGCGATAAGCAGGTCTTGGGTCTTGAGCAATCAATTGATAAATGATATCGACATCCTCAGAGGTTAATAACGTAGCTGGCTGTCCTTTTATGGGCTGCTGTTGTGACGATTTCAGTTGTGATTGAGCCAATACACGGTCTAATTGTTGATGGGCCGTATCACTTATTTCAACAGACTTAAGCAGTGGCTTGTCAGGTGCAAAGCCGCTGACCGCCTCAGGGATAGCATCGCTATAAGCAATATAGGGCTTAATATCGATAATAGGCGTCCCATCTACCATATCCGCGCCAGATATATGCAGTCTAATAGACGCTTCTGCCCACTCGACTTTAATCAACTTTACTACTGACAATCCCAATTGTGACGGACGATAAGTGCTGCGTGTGGCAAATACCCCAAGCTTGGTATTACCGCCCAGTCTTGGTGGGCGTACTTTGGGCTTAAATACTGCCACCTCCTCTACCGATTGTGCCGTTTGAGGATTATCGTGATTGTCCGACTGTTGAGTTTTACTTAGGTAATTATGATGGGTATGCCAAGTAATCCAAAGATGACTAAACGCTTCGATACCTTCAAAAGCATCCGCCGTATTATAGGGGGCAAGCATCTCAATCACGCTGGGTAATTCAACCAAATTAGGCTGACGTGGAATACCGAATTTTTGCGATAAAGCGGATCGATGATAGCCAATAACAGGCACAGATAAACTGGGTTGATTCATTAAGCGTGATACACCGTATTTATTTAGAGAATTCTTTAAAAAGCTGTTAAAAGAGTTGCTTAGTGAGTTATTTATATTTTTAGAAGATTGCTTAAACAGTCATTAAGAGACGATTGAACATTTTGATACGTTAAGCATCGGATTATACGATGGACAGTGTTGAAGAGGAATTTTCCAGTTATTGCAAACATCAGTGCTTAGAAATATCGATGATTGGCGACGATACAGGTTACTAAACTCAAAGCACAGACACAGGCTTATAACACTTCTACCCTAGCGACTATTTTATAATGATTTTCACTGAAAAATTAGTCAATGGCTATTTTAGCGTCGGACTATTTTATCTTAACACTATGACAAGACAATAATTAACTTATCAAAATTGTGAACTACTTACGCCCTACTTAGCTTCAAACTCTACTTATACTGTCGAATCAATACTCAATTAAAACTCTTAAGGAGAAGCCAATGACCCAGTCTTTTAGTCCCAACGACCCCACACTTAACCGTAGCAATGAGGTGCTGTGGCAGGTAGAAGAAAACTATACTGCTTTTGATTGGTTTAAAAAAGTAATTAAAAATACGTTTAATTATAAAGGCCGTGCGCGCCGAAAAGAATACTGGTACTACATCTTAATAGCATCAATTATCATTTTAATCGGTTTCACACTCGATGGTATACTCGATACTCCAGATACGCTCAGTGGTTTAGCAGGTTTTATCTTATTTTTTCCTTCCCTTGCAGTAACGATTAGACGCCTACATGATATTGGAAAATCAGGTTGGTGGTATCTTATCTCTGCTATTCCATTGATAGGTAGCTTAATCTTACTATTCTGGAACTGCCAAGAAACTTCCCCTGAAACTAATCAATGGGGCGCACCGGCTAAAAAAGTGCACTAAATCTTGTCGCTTATATTTTTTTTAACAGCTGTTATTCCATTTTATAATGATGCTTTTGTGCCATTTTGCCCTTATTGCCGTTATGATAAGCAATAATTTGTTATCATATGCATCTTTTAAATTATCCCTCAGGTACGTGATACCTTACTAAACCGACGGATACTTTATATAATAGGTGATTTTTAATCCTATTGATCAAATACTATACTAGGATTTATAGCTGCCTTATTGAATATAAGTCCAAAACCACTGTTTATAAACACGATTTATAACTCGCTTTGCCATCATTATTAATTGGGGCCTTTATGTCAAAATTTCACACTGAAACAGTGACTTATGTACACCACTGGAATGACTCTTTATTTACTATTAAGACCACACGCGATGCCGGTTTACGCTTCCGTAATGGTGAATTTGCTATGATTGGTATTATGGTGGATGGTAAGCCTTTAATGCGTGCTTACTCTATCGCTAGTCCAAACTACGAAGAGCATTTGGAATTCTTTTCTATCAAAGTGCAAGACGGCCCTCTAACCTCACGTTTACAGCATATTAAAGTAGGCGATGAGCTTATTATTAGTAAAAAACCGACCGGCACATTGGTCCTTGATGACCTATTACCAGGCAAAAATCTGTATATGCTATCAACGGGTACTGGTCTAGCGCCTTTCTTATCTTTATCTCGTGACCCTGAAGTATATGAGAAGTTTGATAAAATCATTCTTTGCCATGGCGTACGTAAAGTTGAAGATTTAGCTTACCGCGAAATGTTTGAAGAAACGCTACCTAATGATGAATTATTTAGTGAGTGGTACCGCGAAAAGTTTATCTACTATCCGACGGTTACTCGTGAGGACTTCCGCAATACCGGCCGCATTACTGACCTTATGAAGTCAGGAAAATTATATGAAGATATCGGTTTGCCCCCTATCAATAAAGAAGATGACCGCGTGATGATTTGCGGTAGTATGCCTTTTAACGCTGATATCTCTGAGATTTTGGATGCGGCTGGTTTGACCGTTTCTCCACGTATGGGCGTGCCTGCTGATTATGTGGTTGAGCGTGCTTTCGTAGGTTAATCAACTGCTCAGAGAAATATAAATTAATTATTGGCGTAAATAAATAATAAAATTTCTTGACGATATTTGAGAGTTTGTTATAATACGCCACCTAGCTTGACTACCTATCTTATTAATTGCCTTTATTATATGTTGTTGGTGATTAAAGAAGATTAAGCTAACCCTACATGCCGGTGTGGTGGAATTGGTAGACACGACGGATTCAAAATCCGTTGCCTTTAAAAGCGTGTCGGTTCAAGTCCGACCACCGGTACCATTATTAAGTTCTATATAGTTTTATACTATCCTCAAGCCCTTGTTTATCAAGGGCTTTGTTGTATCTGGTGTATTATACTGTCTTGTAGAATGTACACTAATCCCTGCATTTAATGTACACTCTGATGTACACTGATTTAAATGTACATTGGATTAGACCACCATGACACAACGCAAACCCATCTCTTCTGATCGCAGTATCTCTAGCCATACAGCTGAAGATAAAGAATACCTTGTGTCTGTTAAAAACCACCCTAAGCTCTATTTGATGGTAAGACCCAATGGTACGAAGTCATGGGTTTATCGCTACAATTCCCCTATCACTAAAAAAAGTAAGAGAATCTCATTAGGCGTTTATCCTAATGTGAAGCTTTCTCGTGCATATGAGATTTGGCATGAGTATGAAAATCTGATTAGTAAAAATATTGACCCTAAAGACTATCGTGAAGAAATAGAACAATCAGTTTTAAGTAATACTAACAATACTTTTAAGCACTTTGCCTGGGAATATTTTGATAATTTAGCACAAGTCCAAAAGCCAAATACATTGTTGCGAAAAAAAGGACGTATAGAGCTTCTGTGCCATTATATTGGCGATCAGCCTATCAAAGATATTAAAGCGCCAGAAATGTTAGAGGTACTGCTCGATATTCAAAACAGCTCGCTTAATAATCAAGGTCAGCCTACGGATAAGGCTGAAAGGTGTGCTGGTATAGCCAGTGATATATTTGTTTATGCCGGTGCTCGTGGCTTCTGTGATTCAAATCCAGCCGATCTGATTAAGAGTCAGTTAGCTACTGCTCGTTATGGGCATAGACCAGCAGTAACTAAGCCTAAAGAATTGGCTAAGCTATTAAGGGATATTGAAACCTTGGAAGCAGATACTAATACCATGAACTCACTTAAGCTATTAGCCATGCTATTTGTCCGTAATGGTGATATCAGACGAATGAAATGGGTTGACTTAGATTTGATTGAAGGACGATGGAAGCTTAAGCCTTTAAAAGGTCAAGGCAAGGTCAATATGGTTAAGGAAATGGTTGTGCCTTTGCCTAGGCAGGCTGTAGAGGTGTTACGAGAACAACATAAATTAAATGGTCACACTGAATACGTGTTTTATAGTGCTACTGCAAAAAAACATAACATCATTTCAGAAAATACAGCTACCAAACAGCTTAATAAGTTAGGCTATCAAGGCATTCATTGTGTACATGGGTTTAGAGCTACCGCAAAAACCATCCTTCAAGAGCATTTAAAATACCCTCTTCTACTTGTTGAGATGGCATTAGGTCATACAACTAAAGATCCAAATGGAGCAGCATACGGTCGATTTGAATATATAGATGATAGAGCCGTAATGATGCAACAATGGGCTGATTACTTAGATGCCCTTAGAGCTGGTGATAGTACGGATCAGTTTGTTCATAACAACACGGCAAAAAAGCCTGCAGACGAGCTACAGGCTTTGATTGATAATTTAGGTGAGGAAAAAATTATACACTTACTAAAATTAAAGCTATAAAACTTTATCATGTGATTTATAATCTATTAATGTTTATATAATCCCAAAGTAGATATTGATTAGCTTTTTATTACAAACTTATAAGTTTGCTTATATAATAAACCTGATTTCTCAAATTACTATATTATTTATAAGCTATCAAAAATACTATAACACTCACATTTTTATCAACCTCTAATTTTTTTTGAATTGAATTTATAAAAAGGCATGATATGTCCTACGAGACTACAATAGAAAAGAAATTCATCAAAAAGCTTGAAGCACTGAAATATACTTATCGTCCAGATATTCGTACTATTGAGGCATTACATGAGAACTTTCGCCAAAAGTTTGAAGCATTAAACAAAGTTAACTTAACCGATAATGAGTTTAGCCGTTTAATGGAGCTAATTATTAGCCCGAATGTCTTTAAAACTGCCCAAACTCTGCGCACCGTAAACAGCTTTACTAGAGACGATGGCACACCCTTAAACTACACTTTGGTCAATATCAAAGACTGGTGTAAAAATGATTATGAAGTGATTAACCAGCCGAGGGTTCATCACGATGAGAGCTATCATCGCTACGACGTTGTTATATTAATTAATGGTTTGCCAATTACGCAAGTTGAGTTAAAGACTTATGCCGTTAGTCCACGACGGGCAATGCAACAAATTGTTGACTATAAAAGTGACGTAGGTAACGGCTATACCAATACACTCATGTGCTTTATCCAGCTATTTATCGTCAGTAATAGCAATAAAACTTTTTACTTTGCTAATAACGATAATCACCATTTCAACTTTGATGCCGATGAACGTTTTTTACCAGTCTATGAATATGCCGATATTAAAAATAACAAAATATCTGGGCTTGATGAGTTTTGTAATACATTTTTGGAAAAGTGTACTCTTGGTGAGACTGTAAGTCGCTATATGGTGCTAGTTGCCAATGAACAAAAAATGCTGATGATGCGACCGTATCAAATCTATGCGGTGAAGGCGATAGTAGACTGTATTCATCAAAACCGAGGCAATGGTTATATCTGGCATACGACAGGTAGCGGTAAAACCTTAACGTCTTTTAAAGCCTCAACCTTACTAAAGGATAATCCAAATATTGAGAAATGCTTATTTGTAGTCGACCGTAAAGACTTAGATCGCCAGACTCGGGAAGAGTTTAATAAGTTCCAAGAAGGATCAGTAGAAGAAAACACCAATACCCATGTTCTGGTCGAACGGTTATTGTCTGATGACTACGCTGATAAAGTCATCGTAACGACCATTCAAAAGCTTGGGCTAGCACTTGATGGTAGTAATAAAAATGACTATAAATCACGTTTGCAACCTTTAGCGGATAAACGTGTCGTGTTTATTTTTGATGAGTGTCATCGTTCGCAATTTGGTGACAATCATAAAGCCATTAAGGAGTTCTTCCCTAATGCGCAGTTATTTGGCTTTACAGGCACACCTATTTTTGAAGAGAATAGTAATTACGTGCAAATTGAAGGAAAAATCGGTCAATTTAAAACTACAAAAGATATTTTTGAAGAGCAATTACATGCTTATACCATCACTCATGCGATTGATGATAAAAATGTATTAAGCTTTCATATCGATTACTTTAAGCCTGAAAAAACCGTTTCATCGAGTAGTCCAGATGTGTTAACCAAAGAAGCTATCGTTAACACGATACTCGATAAACATGACGCCGCTACCGACCATAGACGTTTTAATGCCTTATTTGCCACTGCTTCTATTAACGATGCTATCGCCTATTATAATTTGTTTAAAGAGGTGCAAGCCAAACGCTTAAAGGAAGATGCAAATTATACGCCTTTGCATATCGCTTGTGTATTTTCACCGCCTGCCGAAGGTAACAAAGATGTCAAACAGCTACAAGAAGATTTAGCACAAGAAAAAGAAGACAATAAACACAATCCCAATGAGAAAAAGCGGGCGCTTGAAGCAATCATTGCAGATTATAATAAGAGCTATAGCGCTAATCACAGTATTAGTAACTTTGACCAGTATTATCAAGATGTACAACAACGCATCAAAGACCAAAAATTCCCCAATAGCGACTATCCCCGTAGTAATAAAATTGACATCACCATCGTGGTAGATATGCTATTAACTGGATTTGATTCAAAATATCTAAATACGCTATACGTGGATAAAAACCTCAAATATCATGGTTTAATCCAAGCATTTTCTCGTACCAATAGAGTGCTCAACGATACCAAACCTTGGGGTAATATCCTTGACTTCCGTGAGCAAGAAAAAGCAGTAAACGAAGCTGTTGAGTTGTTCTCTGGAGAGAAAAAGGACAAGGCTAAAGAAATTTGGCTGGTTGACCCTGCTCCTAAAGTAATTAAGGCTTATGACGATGCTGTGACTAAGCTTGAGAAGTTTATGCAATCACAGGGGCTTGACTGTACGCCACAATCGGTTGCAAATCTAAAAGGCGATAATGCTCGAGCTGGATTTATCAACTGCTTTAAAGAAGTACAACGTCTCAAAACCCAAATCGACCAATATACCGACTTGACCCTAGAACAAAGTGAAGAGGTTGAAGCGATTATCCCTAAGGAAGAACTGCTAGGGTTTAGAGGTGTCTATATTGACGTAGCGCAGGATTTAAAGACCAAACAAGGTAAACATAATGATAAGCCAGATGATGACCCTGTAGACGAGTTAGACTTCGAGTTTGTGCTCTTCTCATCAGCAGTCATTGATTATGACTATATCATGGGTTTAATCTCTCGTTATACGCAAGAAGAACCTGATAAACATAAAATGAGTAAGCAAGAGCTTATTGACTTGTTAGCATCACAATCGAACTTAATGGAAGAACGAGACATTATTGCTGAATATATTCATAGCTTAAAAGTTGGCGAAGCGTTAAGCGAAGCCGAAATAAGAAAAGGCTACAACGAGTTTAAAGCAAAACGCTCTGCTGAAGAGTTAAACAACATAGCCAGTAAACATGGATTGGATATCGATGTATTGTCTAAATTTGTTGATGACGTAGTATGGCGTAAAGTTTTTGATGGTGAAGCATTGACCGAGTTACTTAAACCGTTAGAACTTGGCTGGAAAGGTCGTATGAAAGCGGAAATGGCATTGATGGAAGACCTAATTCCTCTACTTAAAAAACGTGCTGAAGGGCAAGAGATATCAGGATTAGATGCGTATGAAGACTAATAAAGTAATGGCAGTGCCTAAGTTGCGTTTTCCTGGATTTGAAAGTGATGAGACTTGGGAGCTTTCAAATTTTAACAATGTATACGATTTGAAAATAACTAATTCACTTTCAAGGGCAAAATTAAATTATGATGAAGGTGATATAAAAAATATTCACTATGGTGATATACATACTAAATTTTCATCAACTTTTAATGTAGAAAAGGAAGAAGTTCCCTACATAAATGAGGAAAAAACGAGCTTTAAATGTGAAGTTGATGATTTTTGCATTGAAGGAGATATAGTACTAGCAGATGCCTCCGAAGACATTAAAGATATTGGAAAAGCTATTGAGATTACAAACATATCCCATGAGAAAGTTGTCTGTGGTCTTCACACTATTCATGCTCGTCCTAAGCAAAATAAACTATATGTAGGATTCGGAGCTTATTTATTTCAATCAAGCTTCATAAGAAAACAAATACAACTAGAATCTCAGGGTGCTAAAGTTCTTGGTCTGTCTAAAGGTCGGTTAGAGAAAATAAGCTTACTCATACCAAAAAAACAGGAGCAACAAAAAATTGCCGACTGCCTATCTTCTTTAGACGCTTTAATTAAGGCAGAATCTGAACATCTTGATGCGTTAAAGTCTCATAAGACTGGTTTATTACAAAAACTATTCCCTGCCGATGGTGAGACTGTTCCTAAGTTTAGGTTTGGTGAGTTTAAGGATGATGAGGACTGGGAAGTTAGTAGTTTAAGTAAAGTTTGTGAAATGAAAGCTGGGGATTTTGTACAAGCTTCAGAAATACATGATGTATCGCAAAATGACTTGTACCCTTGCTACGGTGGAAATGGGTTAAGAGGTTTCACTGATTCATATACTCATGATGGAGTCTTTCCACTAATTGGTCGTCAAGGCGCGTTATGTGGCAATATAAATCTTATTAAAGGTCAATTTCACGCTACAGAACATGCTCTTGTATGTACGCCAAAGCCTAATATTGATGTTATATGGCTTTATTATCAACTCGTATTATTAGATTTAAATAAATATGCAACAGGTCAGGCACAACCAGGACTTTCAGTCAAAAACTTGAATGATATTCCATGTAAAGTGCCTTTATTATTAGAACAAAGAAAGATAGCCGACTGTTTATCTTCTTTAGACAACCTTATTCAATTTAAAGCCGATAAGATAAAAGCTCTGAGATATCATAAACAAGGTTTGATGCAACAGTTGTTTCCTGAAGGAGGAATTTAAACTATGTCTTCTACACCTGAAACAATGAACAACTTAAATGAAGTTGCCAAGCACTTTAGAAAAATTTTAGATACAAAGAAATATATTTTATTATACGCCTACAATGGTACAGGTAAGACTCGTCTATCTATGGAGTTTAAGAATTTAGGTAAAGAAGACGATATGAGAGATACCTTGTATTTTAATGCTTTTACAGAGGATTTATTTTATTGGGATAACGACCTTGATAATGATTCAGAAAGAGAATTACGATTGAATAGAAAATCAAGGTTTTTTGAAGGTCTCGAAGATCTAGAGATGGATACCCGTATCGGTAAGTTTTTAGTTAGATATGCAGATTTTGATTTTAAAATATTAAATAAAATTGTAGAGGAAGATGGTAGAACAAAAGAAATAACTTATGTGTCTTTTTATAAGGAAGAAGTTATTGATGGAATAAAAGAACCAGTTGAACATATAAAAGTTTCTAGAGGTGAAGAAAATATATTCATTTGGTGCTTTTTTTTAGCTATAGCTTTATTAGCTATAGAGTCAGATGGGGAGGATTCTGTTTACTCTTGGGTAAAATATATCTATATAGACGATCCTATCTCATCTTTAGATGATAATAATGCAATAACTATAGCAAGTCATCTAGGACAGTTATTGAAGAAAAATAGTAATAAAA
>Ga0098070_100389_pt1 | contig 9582 bp, 6 predicted proteins | sample 28_taG_FD_75063 | JGI IMG/M metagenome (GOLD analysis project Ga0098070, IMG submission 75063) | Marine viral communities from Cariaco Basin, Caribbean Sea - 28_WHOI_OMZ | ecosystem: Environmental > Aquatic > Marine > Oceanic | place: Caribbean Sea: Cariaco Basin | collected 2014-11-12
GGTTGCAATAAACCTAAAAAAGCCAATCAGCTAGCCAAATAGCCACGTCATTAGTCAATTATCATCAGTTTATTTCGGTTTATAAAAGTAACTTTAGCAGTTAGCATCTTTAATTGAGATGGCATTGACAACTTTCAAGGCAAAAAACAGAAAAAATGCCAATTAATCACGTTAAATAGCTATTTTTTTGAAATATAAACGGATGGACTCGCCAGATGCCTGAACGCTCCAGTATAAAGCGTTTGCCAGTTGCGTTTTGTTTGTCGGGCTTCTACCATAATGATAACCATAAAAATGAGACAAGAAAATGACGCAGATTACCTTAAAGACCAATGAGCAGCCAGCCAACTATGATGCCAACGTACAGAGTACAGCAGACATCGATATTCGTTATCGTTTTGATTTTACCCGTTTTGCTGAGCATTTGGTGGATGTGACGCTGAGCTTTACCGCCAGCACCGATGCGCCGCAGCTTTGGCTACCTGCGTGGATACCAGGCAGCTACTTGATGCGCGAGTTTGCTCGCAATATCACCGCTGTCCATTATCAGGTGCTAGATGAGCAGGATACAGCTCGTGATACGTCGTCACAGCCTTATCGTGGCCAAAAAATAGACAAGCATACATGGCAGCTTCCGCAGATAAAGGCAGGGCAGAGCGTCAGTGTTCATTATGAGGTCTACTGTTATGATCTGTCGGTGCGTACCGCCTACGTCGATCAGCAGCGACTGTATGGCAATTTTACCTCGCTTGCATTGGCTGTCGAAGGGCAAGAACAGCAAAAGCTGCAAGTGAGTCTTATCATTCCTGCAACGTTTTTGGCAGATAAGGATGAGGCGCGTGTTTGTCTGGCGATAGGCGTGGACTACACAGAGCTGCAGCTAGAGGGGCAGCTGTGCTTTGCGCTACAAGTGCCCAGCTATCATGACTTGATTGACTATCCGTTTGAGATTGCCGAGCAAGATAGGTTTGATTTTATTATTCAAGACAGCGCGCATCAGACGCTACGTCACCGTTTTTATCTGTCAGGCAAGCACAGCAGCAATATGGGCAGGTTGCAGCAGGACATCACCCAGATCTGCCAAAGCTATGTAGACTGGCTAGGCGATGCACCTTTTGCAGATTATACCTTTATGACCTTTGCCAGTGGGCAGGACTATGGCGGGCTTGAGCATATCAATTCTACCAGCCTGATCACCCCGCGCCGCGACCTGCCAAGTGTCGATGAGCCAAAAATACCCAGCAGCGATTATCAGCGTTTTTTGGGCTTGTGTAGTCATGAGTACTTTCATGCATGGTGGGTCAAGACGGTGCGCCCCGATGTGATGCTCGAGGTTGATTTACGAAAGGAGGCCTTTACACCTTTGCTATGGGTGTTTGAGGGCTTTACCTCCTATGTGGACGACTTTATGCTGCAAGCATCAGGCGTCATCGATAAAGCCAGCTATTTGAAGCTGCTGGCTGAGCAAATCAATCGCTACTACCAGACGCCAGGGCGCGCATATCAGAGCGTGGCTGAGTCGAGCTTTGATGCTTGGATTAAGCTGTATCGCAATGATGAAAACACAGGTAACGCAGGTATCAGCTATTATAATAAAGGCGCCTTGGTGGCGCTTTGTTTGGATCTGACTTTGCTTGAGAAAACCAAGGGGCGCTATCGCTTGTTTGATGTGATACAGGCATTTTATCGACAGGCCAAGCAAAATGACAAAAAGCGCATCGGTATCAGCAGTGCCGATATGGGCGCGGTCATCAGTCAGTTTATGCCATTTGATGTCTGGCAGGACTTTGAGCGCCGCTACGTCAATGGCGTTGAGGCGTTGCCGATACAGACATTGCTGAGTGCCAATGGTGTCAAGCTACATGTCAATAGTAAGGAGACGGCAGACAAGCACATGCCTTGGGGTATGCGCTGTAGCGACACCCCAGCAGGTCTCAAAGTCAATCGAGTCCTGCGCGGTAGTGCAGCGGCGCGTGCGGGTATCTCCGCCCATGATGTGATCGTCGCCATCGATGGTATCAAAGCCGATGCCAAACAGCTATCGTCTCTGAGTACGTCTGCGCGCAAGATTGACTGTCATTTGTTTCGCCGAGATGAGCTGATGTCGGTCACCGTATTACCCAAAACGGCCGCTGAGAAGAAAAATGCAGCGGCAGACATTGAGCAAGATGGCCTTTATCAAAACAGCCTTTATCAAGATTGCCCTTATAAAGTCACTTTGCATCTTGCAACACCCACGAGCGCATCGCCCAGTGATGAGGCGGCATCGCCGACCCAAACAGGCTGGCATACATGGCTAAATGTGTGGGCAGATAGGTAGGCTAAAGTCGCCCTTTCGTTGTCTGAGAGTAGATTAGAGGCTAAAGGCGGTTCGCTGTGTCGCCAGAGAGAGGCTTGGTGACACAGCTGGCTTGCTATGTATGTTTGTGTGTATTTATGACCCACCATCTTTGGCAGGTGCTGTAGAAGCTTGAGACGGTTGAGCATGATCGTCTGACGCCTCAGTCGTAGAGTCCGCATCTGCATTGGTATTTGTCTCAGCGGCGTCCGCGCTATGGCTTGCAATCCATTTTTGCATCAGCTCAATCTCAGCTTGCTGGGTGTCGATGATGCTTTGTGCCAACTGGCGCATCTCTTCGTCAGTGCCGTACTTGAGCTGTACGTTGGCCATATCTACCGCGCCGATATGATGCGGCAGCATACCGCGAGCAAACGCCATGTCTGGCTGCGGGTCGGCGATACCAAGCACCATATCACCGTGTAAGACATCCATGCTTCTGGCATAGGCCTGCTGCATGGCTTCTGTGTGCGGGTTGGTTTTGACGGTATCGGGGTGGCTGGCAAGCCATTTATTTAACGTATCAATCTCTGGCTGCTGGGCATCAATGACGTTTTGCGCCAGTTGCCGCATGCTATCATCTGTCCCGTATTTTAGCTGGATCTTTGACATCTCGATCGCTCCGCGATGATGACCAAGCATGGCTTTGGCAAACGCGGTATCAGGATCGTTATAACCCATACCGATCATCATCTCATCGTGCATACGCGTCATCGCCCTCGTATAGTCTCTGAGCATATCGGTCATTTGTGCCTCGTTTGCTGCATCTTCTTTAGCCAGCACATCGTCCGTTTGCGCATCAGATGGATTGATCTCTAGGTCGGTCACGGACGGCGTTGCGGTATCGCTAGACGTCGCCTCATCCTCAGTCGCCGGCTGACAGGCACTTAATATCAGCGCAGCAGCAATACTGGTGGCAAGCAAAGAAAAGCGACGAGAAGCAATCATGACATATTCCTATTATAAAGCGGCAATGATAAAAACAGACGAGTGATGAGATAATATCCGTAATGTGCTGAATCTTAACAGATAAACCTTATCAGTTCGAGACATGATGTTTAGAGCGTGTGCCCAATCCCTAATTGTCGACAGCGCTCATCATTTAGATGAATACGGACAAACTCACCGACCCCTAAACGCCCTAACTCAAACCCTGCAACCGACCAGCGTATCAAACGCAGACAAGGCAGACCCACATGAGCGGTCATACGCCTGACTTGGCGGTTTTTGCCTTCGTAGATGGTTAGCATTAGCCAAGACGTTGGGACGTTTTTGCGCTCACGTATCGGTGGGTTGCGGGGCCATAAGGCTATTGGCAAGTCCGCCTCTGTGACCATCTGGGCGAGCGCAGGTAAAGTTTTACCGTCCTTTAAGTGCACGCCTTTGCTCAGGGCTTGTAGCTGTGCAGGCGTTGCTATCCCCTCGACTTGTACCAAATAGGTCTTGCCTTGCTTGTGCTTATCTTTTTCAAATCTCGCCGCCGATGGTGGCTGGGTAATGGCTTTGTTGACGCGGCCATCACTGGTCAAGATCAGTAGCCCCTCTGAGGTTGCATCAAGCCGGCCCGCCACTCGCAGCGACTTATCGGTAAAGTATGCCGATAGGGTGGCGTGGTCATTATTACTGTCGTCACGGAACTGACTTTGCACCCCATAAGGCTTATTGAACAAAATGAGACTAGAGCTCGGCATGGTGTAAGCATTCCTAAAATAAACTGACAAAGCGGTCAAAGGGCACTATTAAGTATAAAACAAGTATAAAAATTGCCGCTTGTAACCGTTGATGTGGTATCGGTTTTGAGTGCTGCGACTATAACACCGTCCCATTAGCGAATAAATACCATGTTATTATTATGGTTTTATATCTTTGATATCCCGATAGGCGCTATAGTCAATCCGGTATAAAAATAATCTGATAGCCACGTATCCGATTTTAAACGATAAATGGCGAAGCAGCATACAGTAACGTCTCATCAAAACCCTAGCATATAACGCCTTTTGATTTGTTAATACTGTATAAACTATCTTTATAATTATGCTCGTTATGGGCCAATTGTGTTTTTGTCCTCTATGGTTTGGGTAAGTTTTGCAGTATGGTAAATGGCATAAGGCGTTACTCATCAGATTGGCAAAATTACGATAAATGACCAAGATATATAATTAAATAACTCATAATTAAATCATTAAGGAGTGTTACCCATGTCCTACGATAAAGTGATCGTCCCAAGAGACGGCGAAAAAGTCACGGTAAATGCTGACTTGTCTTTAAATGTGCCCAATCATCCGATTATCCCTTTTGTTGAGGGTGATGGTATCGGAGTCGATATCACGCCTGTGATGATAAAGGTCGTCAATGCAGCAGTAGACAAGGCTTATCATGGCAAAAAATCCATCATTTGGATGGAAACCTATCTCGGCGAAAAAGCGGCAAAAGTATACGATGGGGATTATTTGCCCAATGAGACGCTGGAGATTTTAAAAGACTATGTCATCAGTATCAAAGGACCATTGACGACCCCAGTGGGCGGTGGTTTTCGCTCGCTCAACGTCGCGGTACGCCAAGAGCTCGACTTGTATGTGTGCCAGCGCCCTGTGCGCTGGTTTGAAGGGGTGCCAAGCCCAGTGCAGCATCCCGAGCTGACAGACATGGTGATCTTCCGCGAAAACTCAGAAGATATCTATGCTGGCATCGAATGGAAGGCGGGCAGTGATGAGGCTAAAAAAGTCATTAAGTTTTTAAAAGAAGAGATGGGCGTCACCAAGATTCGCTTCGATGATGACTGCGGTATCGGCATCAAACCTGTCTCAAAAGAAGGCTCGCAGCGCTTAGTGCGTAAGGCCATCCAGTATGCCATCGACAATGATTTGCCTAGTGTCACCTTGGTGCACAAGGGCAATATCATGAAATTTACCGAAGGCGCGTTTAAGGATTGGGGCTATGAGCTTGCCGCCGAGCGCTTCGGTGCCGAGCTATTGGATGGCGGGCCTTGGATGACGATGAAAAACCCAAAAACAGGCAATGACATCGTCATAAAAGACGTCATCGCTGATGCCTTTTTGCAGCAAATCCTCATGCGCCCTGCTGACTATTCGGTGGTGGCAACGCTCAACCTAAACGGCGATTATATATCCGACGCCCTCGCAGCAGAAGTGGGCGGCATCGGTATCGCACCAGGTGCCAATAAAGGCGGCGCAATCGCGGTTTATGAAGCGACGCATGGTACTGCACCAAAATACGCCGGACAAAACAAAGTCAACCCAGGGTCGCTCATCTTATCAGCTGAGATGATGCTACGTGACATGGGCTGGACGGAAGCGGCTGATTTGATCATCAGCGGCATCCAAGGCGCTATCGCTAATAAGACAGTGACCTATGATTTTGAGCGGTTGATGCCAGATGCCATTTTGCTGAGTACTTCTGAGTTTGGTAAAGCCATTATCAAGCACATGCACGCTTAAGCGTCGGGGCATGTCTGCAACTTAATCAATGCGCCTTTATATAAGGACACATCCTAAAAGTAAGCATAAAAAAACACCCCTGAGATTTCAGATCTAAGGGGTGTTTTTTTATGCTAAAAGTGGGCGTAAAGGCTTAAATACATCCTTTACACCCAGCGCTCAGGCATATCAGCGGCGCATCAGATTATAATGAGGCGATCGCTTCGTTGAACAACGTGCTTGGACGCATCACTTGCTCGGCCAGTTTTTCATCGGCTAAGTAGTAACCTTTGATATCTACCGACTTGCCTTGGGCATCATTCAACTCTTTGATGATGGCCGCTTCGTCACGCTGCAGCTGTTCTGCTAGTGGTGTAAACTGCGCTTTTAACTCGCTATCTTTGTCTTGAGCCGCCAGCTCTTCTGCCCAGTACATCGCTAGGTAGAAGTGGCTGCCACGGTTGTCAATCTCGCCTGTCTTGCGCGATGGTGACTTGTTGTTTATTAGCAGTTTTTCTGTGGCTTTGTCGAGGGCGTCTGCCAATACTTGCGCTTTGGCATTGTTGTCGTTTTTGGCCAAATGCTCCAAAGATTCGGTCAAGGCTAAGAACTCGCCTAGTGAGTCCCAGCGCAAGTGGTTTTCTTCTACCAACTGCTCGACATGCTTTGGTGCTGAACCGCCTGCACCTGTCTCAAACAAACCGCCGCCTTTCATGAGTGGCACGACCGATAGCATCTTGGCACTGGTACCAAGTTCTAAGATAGGGAACAAATCTGTTAAGTAATCACGCAAGATGTTACCAGTAGCAGAGATGGTGTCTAGACCGCGAGCGACGCGCTCTAAGGTATAACGCATGGCGCGAACCTGAGACATGATCTCGATATGTAGGCCATCGGTGTCATGGTCTTTTAGGTACATTTTGACTTTTTTGATCAGCTCGTTTTCGTGCGGACGGTATGGGTCTAGCCAGAAGATCACAGGTGTGTCTGACTCGCGAGCACGGCGTACGGCCAGTTTGACCCAGTCTTGGATTGGGGCATCTTTGGTCTGACACATGCGCCAGATATCGCCTTTTTCGACGGCTTGCTCCATGAGGACTTCACCAGTATCCACATCTACGATACGAGCGATACCAGCATCGCTTGACTCAAAGGTCTTGTCGTGTGAGCCGTATTCTTCAGCTTTTTGCGCCATGAGGCCGACGTTTGGTACTGTACCCATGGTGGTTGGGTCAAAGTTGCCATGCCATTTGCAGAAGTTGATCATTTCTTGATAAATACGCGCAAAGGTAGACTCTGGCATGACCGCTTTACAGTCATACATTTTGCCATCTGCGCCCCACATCTTACCGCCTGAGCGAATCATCGCAGGCATTGAGGCATCGACGATCACATCGCTTGGTGAGTGGAAGTTGGTGATGCCTTTTGATGAGTCAACCATCGCCAGACGTGGACGATGCACTTGACAAGCATGCAAGTCGCGCTCAATCTCTTCTTGTAGAGAGGTTGGCAGCTCTTTGATTTTGTCGTAAAGTGATGCCATACCGTTATTGACGTTGATGCCTAACTCATCAAAGAGCGCACCATGTTTTTGAAAAGCGTCTTTATAATACGTTCTGACCGCATGACCGAAGACGATTGGATGCGAGACTTTCATCATCGTGGCTTTTACGTGCAATGAAAATAAGATACCTGCTTCGCGGCAGTCTTCCATTTCGCGCTCATAAAACTCAAGTAGCGCTTTTTTGCTCATAAACATCAGATCGATGACTTCTTTGTCCAACAAAGCAATCTCTGGCTTTAGGACTTTGGTGGTGCCATCTTCGAGCAACAGCTCCATACGTACGGTACGCGCCTTGTCGAGGGTCATCGATTGCTCGCCGTCATAAAAGTCGCCGCTGTGCATGTGTGAGACGTGAGTGCTTGACCACTGTTTCCACTCACCCATTGAGTGCGGATGCTTACGTGCGTAATTTTTGACCGCTTTTGGCGCGCGGCGATCAGAGTTACCTTCACGCAGTACGGGGTTGACCGAGCTACCTAGTGCTTTGCCGTAGCGCTTACGGATACTTTCTTCTTCCTCAGTTTTTGGCTCATCAGGGAAGTCAGGTAGGGCATAGCCTTTGCTTTGTAATTCCTTGATAGCTGCTTTTAGCTGCTGTACTGAGGCACTGATGTTCGGCAGTTTGATGATGTTGGCATTTGGGTCTTGGGTTAGGCGACCTAGCTCTGCGAGGTTGTCAGGTACGCGCTGCTCTTCAGTGAGGTACTCAGGGAATTCGGCCAACACACGCGCGGCCACAGAGATATCGCTGATATCGACAGAGACGCCTGCTGTATTGGTAAAGGCTTTGACAATTGGCAAGAATGATAAGGTCGCCAGCGCTGGGGCTTCGTCAGTTTTTGTATAAATAATTTTTGACATATTAGTAGAATATTCCTATAGGCTGTAGTGAATAATAAAGCTCAAATATAATGCTACAAATCGTTAAACGACATATCGTTAAATAATACTATGCAATAGCAAACGCTATGGTTCGATCCCGTACATTATATGTAGTCTCTTGCAATGGTTGAGGCTACTTAAGTTTCTTGTTGCTGTTGGCTAGCCTTTATAACCGTAGTGGCTAGCTTTGATTGGTTTTTATTCAAAAGGCGCTTGCAATGATGATATCACCATCTAAAAAAAGCGACCTAAAAGCAAATGGCTAAGAGTATATTATAAAGGATCCACTATAAATTCGATACGGTGTCAATCCTATATCATGAACTAAGTATACTATTTTCGCTTATGTCCTATGCAACAGAATTATATTAAGCTAAGAACAGCGTTATTCTACCAGTCATCCGCTTTTATATCATCCCTTCCCAGCGATTACTGTCATTTCATGGGTGCTTACCCGTTATCAATTAAGTAAATCCAAACCCTGTGTCATTCTAGGGCGTGTCCTCAATTCAATCGATAGCCATCTAAATGGGCTAAAAATGGCCAAATCTGGCCAAACGCTGTCAAATAGCTGACGAATATCTCGATATTATCTGCGCTATTTTCCTTGTTTGACGGTGATTTATCTCATTTTTATCGCCATTTTTAAAATGAGGACACGCCCTAAAACCGCGCCTTTACTGTCAGTGGTTTTTATAAAGTGATGAGTGTTCTTTGCAAATTGTGACAGCAAACCGGCAAAAATTTGCTAGGCTATTTTAGGTTAGAGTATATCTTTGTCTCACATACAGCGATAAGCTTTAGGTAACGCAGCGATGGCTGATATTTGCTGTCGTTTTGATGCGAGCAGGCATCTCACCATGTTTGGCTGTCTTTTATAAGTGATTGACTGATATACGCCCTAAATAAAACATTGACACACATAGAGCGGCTAGAGTGACCATGAGCATACGTTTAAAATACGCACTGATGAGTGATACCAGCTGGCAGCAGATGACAGAGTGGCAAACGCCAGACACGCCGTTTATGTCCTTTGCTTTTTGGCAAGCGCTGGCAGCCACGGGCGCCATCGGTGAGCAGGCAGGCTGGCTGCCGATATATGTCTTGATCCATCAGGTCGATGAGGGATACCAACCGCCGCCAAACGCCGCTGACATCAAAAACAGCAAGGCACACTCTGACGGTGACAATAAGGCATTAGCCGCAGGCGACAAGGTATCTGTCACGCATCCTATAGCGGTGCTGCCAGTCTTTATTAAGGGTCATCACCGCGGTGAGTTTGTGTTTGATCATGCTTGGGCAGAGGCCTACGCGCGCTATGGTGTCGACTACTATCCGCGGCTGGTCAGTAGCGTACCTTA
>Ga0098070_100396_pt1 | contig 9275 bp, 7 predicted proteins | sample 28_taG_FD_75063 | JGI IMG/M metagenome (GOLD analysis project Ga0098070, IMG submission 75063) | Marine viral communities from Cariaco Basin, Caribbean Sea - 28_WHOI_OMZ | ecosystem: Environmental > Aquatic > Marine > Oceanic | place: Caribbean Sea: Cariaco Basin | collected 2014-11-12
AGGTTTAGGCATCGCCTTTGGTATGTTTGTGTTTTTATTAACCGTGATTCAAAGTCAGTTTTTGCCCTTGTATGCTCAGCCTAAAGAGCATGGTATTATCCAAGAAACATTTGCAGAGACTCGTATCGCAACCAGTGAGCTTGAGCAACTGTATCAGTCTGAAGGCAAATGCCCAGTAGGCCATAAGTTAGAGAGCAACAGGGAGGATTTGTCATTTAAGGTAGTGCAACAAACGCCTGCTCTAGGCAATAAACCAAGCAGCTGTGTGCTGATTGCGACTTTGCAAAATATACCTTTTCCCAATCGCAATCTTAATGGTCAGACCTATATCTTGTATCGGCCTTCTGCAAAGCAACAAGAGCAATGGCAATGTGTCACTTCACTCAATACAAAAAGAAAGCCACCAATTTGTTCTAGCCACTAGTGGTTTTATCTACTAATTGCTTTATCGCTAGTTGTTCTAACTACTAGCAATGGCGTATGAAAACAAACAGCCAATATTGTGAAATCAAAGTGTTAAGCCATTAAGGGTTAAAGAGGGCGGTTAAGTGTGTTTTGAAATACCAACCGCCGTTTCAATCTCTTCTAAGTCCAGCTTTTTGCCTTCAGAGTGGTCAGAATCAAACAAGCTTTCAAGCTCCATCATAGACGATTGAACAGATTCAATTAGCTTAGCCTCGTCTTCATAAATAGCTTGCTGCTGTTTTAATAACTCATCATCATAGTCGCGGAAGGCAGTGATGGTCTCACGCGCTTTCTCAGGTGAGATGCCCAATAGCTCTAAAGACTCACGCGACATGTCTAACGATGACAGATAGGTTTCGCGCCAGATATGAGTCACGCCTACTTCACGTAAACGGTAGTAATGGGCACGATTTCGAGCTCGAACTAAGACTTTTAAATGGGGATAGTTATTGTGTAAATAGCGGGCAGTGGCAATAGAACGCTCCACATCATCAATGGCAATGATAAAGATGCGTGCTTTTTCGATACCGGCGGTTCTTAAAATTTGTGGGTTTTGAGGATTACCATAATAAACCTGGTTACCAAATTTACGCACGAAATCTACTTGGTTGGCTGAGCTTTCAATCGCCGTAAACTCAATATTGTGCATACGCAGTACCCGACCAATGATTTGACCAACGCGGCCAAATCCAGCGATGATAACCGGATGCTCATGGTCGGGAATACTGTCATATTCACGGTCAGGCTGCGCTTTATCAAATCTAGGCTCACCAAATTTTTCCAATAGCATAAATCCAATCGGGGTTAATGCCATTGAGATAGTCACAATCAAGGTAAGTAAGTTGGCATGTTCCGGTCTTAAGACGTTTTGGTTCGCCGCTGTGCTAAATAATACAAACGCAAACTCACCACCTTGGGCTAAGGTTACCCCCAGTCGAATACTGGTAGGCAAGCGGTTACCTAACAAGCGAGCAATAACCGTAATCACCCCAAATTTAATCAGCATGAGTGCCACAGCCGCACTAATAATTAAAACAGGATGGGCCAAGATTAATTTCACATCGGTCAACATACCGACTGACATAAAGAATAAGCCTAACAATAATCCTTTAAAAGGCTCGATACTGGCTTCTAACTCATGACGGTATTCAGAGTCTGCCAATAGAACACCGGTCAAGAACGCTCCAAGTGCCATAGACAGCCCGATTTGACTCATCAAAATGGACACGCCCATCACAATAAAGAGTGCCACTGCTGTGAGCAGCTCATTAGCACCACTTAAGGCCACAAATTTAAAGAAAGGACGCACCACATAGCGGCTGACCAAAAACAAGCCCCCAAACACAGCAACTACTTTGGCAAAATAGAGCAGGTCGTAGGTCTGCTCCCGGACCCCTGATAGGAAGGGAATGGCGGCCAATAGCGGAATAACCGCAATATCTTGGAACAGTAGGATTGTAAAGGCTTCGCGGCCATGGGTGCTTGCCAGCTGTCCTTTTTCGGTCAAAACTTGAAGCACAAAAGCGGTAGATGAGAGCGCCAGACCAAAGCCTACGATAAAGGCAGTGTCTAGCTTGAGTGGGGTAAACTGAAAAATAAGTCCCATCAATAACAGGCCGGTGACCCCAACCTGTAGGCCACCAAAGACAAATATAGAATGACGCAACGCCCACAGTCTCGAGGGTTGAAGCTCAAGTCCAATGACGAACAGCAACATCACCACGCCAAACTCAGAAAAGTGCATCAAGCTTTCAGCATCACCCGCAACATCGAAGACACTCGGGCCGAGCAGTAACCCGGTAATTAAATATCCTAAAACGGTGGAAATGTGTAGTCGCTTGCCCAAGGGTACCAGTAATAAAGCCGCCCCTAAAAATATAGTTGCTTGAAGCATGAGGCTAGGCTGTACGAGGGAGGCTGCGAACATGTAGGGTCCTTTTCGGTTTTACGAGTGTGACAATTAATTAAGCTTTGAGTGCAGAGATTCTTCATTCCCTCTTTTTATATACTTTCCAGACCCCATTGTCTGCTAGTGGATTATTGTAAGCATCGTTGCGCCGTTTGCGTGGCTTTTGACGGCTGTCGACAATTTTAAAGTCGGGCAGGGCGTGAACGATAAGGCCAGTACGGTAGAATCTAATCCGTTCTGGATCTAATAGCTCTCCTTTGTCATTCTTACAAAAAACATAAGCGCGAAGATCTATAAATTCTCTATGCGCAACCAAACGGGCCGTTTCATCATGATCAAACACCCGCTGCAAACGTGCATATTCAGCGTCGGTAAAGTCACCACACTTGTCGACTAATGCCCCAACAGAGCCAAAGTTTTTGGATTCTTTTGCCCGAGTCTTAGTCAGGTGCAACCGCTGCACATGATAAATAAACTGCGGTATCTCTAAGCTAGCAGGTAGAGGAAGGTGGTCAGGGGGCAGGTAGGCAGCAGGATAAAACTGCAGAGCACGGTCTATCAGAGGTTGCCAACGCTTATGGTAAGCGGCTACTTCTTGTTGGTTGCCTTGGTAAATCGGCATGTCCCTGACTTGTCGTAAAATATCTGGGGGAAACTGATCGTGGCGAAAAGCGGCGATATCGGCTTGCAAGGTAGAAAGCAACTCTTTGGCAAGCGATTGACCCTCCTTGGATGAAGGGTCTTGGATAATATCTTCCGGAGCGACAAAAGGTGCAGAGCGTCTTGACATAATTGACATAGGTTCATTATTAAGAGAGTTAAAACCATGTTATCATAACTGGGCAATCTAACAGTAATTAGCGAAACACACAATAAACCAACAATTGTGCTGTCATATTGTCGCTGATCGCCGTAGATATCGAGCTTAGAACATCAAAGTTATGAACAGTAATCTACTGCAAATTATTTTAAGAACGACGTCTTGATAACTCAACTTTAATTTTTATTTACGAAGCTGTCGTTAAAATCCTTAACTTTTAACGGTCTAAAAATTTATAGATTGCTAAAACCAGCTATTAATTTTCCATTTAACTGACTATAAAGCACTCTGATTTCATTCTCAATCATTAACGCCTTGTAAAACCAAGTGAGATAAAAAATGTCCATAAAACCTGTCGTCGCCTTAATAGGTCGCCCTAATGTGGGTAAATCGACAATATTTAACCAAATGACCAAAACGCGTCAGGCGCTAGTCGCTGATTTGTCCGGACTCACCCGCGACAGACAGTATGGTGATGCCACCTATAACAACAAGTCATTTGTTGTCATTGATACCGGCGGTATTGGTGAAGCTGATGATGGCCGCGGAGGCATTGATGATTATATGTCTGCACAGTCGCACACTGCTATTCATGAAGCCGATATTATCGTCTTCGTAGTTGACGCGCGAGCGGGGATGATCGGTGCTGATGCTGAAATTGGTAAAATGTTGCACACCTTAGGCAAGCCCGTATACCTAGTGGCTAACAAAATTGATGGCGTTCATGACGCTGCACCCGCTGAGTTCTATGCATTGGGTTTAGGTGAGCCGTATCCGATGACTGCCAGCCATGGCCGCGGTATCGGTAACTTACTAGATGATCTTACTGAAAATATGCCTGAAGATGTCGAGGAAGAGGACCAAGATGGTTTAAAACTTGCCATTATTGGTCGTCCTAACGTGGGTAAATCTACGCTAGTCAACCGTATGCTGGGTGAAGATAGGGTTGTGGTATATGACATGCCTGGCACCACACGCGACAGTATTTATATCCCTTATGAGCGTAATGGCAAAAACTACGTATTAATTGATACAGCAGGCGTCCGTCGTCGTGGCCGTATCGATGAAAAGGTAGAAAAATTCTCAGTCGTCAAGACATTGCAAGCGATTAAAGACTCTAACGTCGTTGTGGCTGTTATCGATGCGCAAGAAGGTATCGTTGATCAAGATTTGCACATGTTAGGCTATGCCTTAGACGCAGGCCGCGCTATCGTAGTGGCCATTAATAAATGGGATGGTTTGTCTGACGATCAAAAAGACTTAATCCGTTTTGAGATTGAGCGCCGCTTCAACTTTATTCCTTATGTGAAAGTGCACTTTATTTCAGCACTGCATGGCACCAACGTTGGTAACTTATACCCATCGATTCATAAAGCTTATGAGTCCTCTATGTTTAAAGTGTCTACCAACCGTTTGACACAGATTTTAGAAGATGCGGTAGCGGCCAACCCACCACCTATGTCTGGCGGTCGTCGTATTAAGCTACGTTATGCTCATTTAGGCGGTCATAACCCACCAATCGTCGTGATTCATGGTAACCAAACAGGCTCATTGCCCAAAAGCTATCAGCGCTATTTGGAAAATGAGTTCCGTAAAGTATTTAAGCTTGAAGGCACACCACTGAGAATCGAATTTAAGCTAAATACCAACCCTTATGCTGGCAAGAAGACTACCTCTTCCAAAAAGCTAAGACCAGGGGTATCAGAGGCACGTCAGAAGCGCCGAGATATGAAGTACAAAAAAGGGTCGCATAAGCGCTAATTGTGCAATACTTAGCCTAACCGGTAACATATAAACAAAAAGAGGGGCTGTCATAGGACAGCCCCTCTTTTATTGATATCTATTAATGCCAGTAAATTAACCAAGCATTGAGACCAATGGCCTAGAATAAGTTGCTAAACCATTTTGAAATGTGTTGCCAAGCACGTTTGAAGATACCTGACTCTTCAACTGCTTCAGTGGCAACGATAGGTACAGATGCCACAGATTTACCATCCATCACAGCTATCATACGGCCCACTTCCTGACCTTTAGCGATAGGTGCTTGGATGTCATCAGACATATTAATTACTGTGCTAACTTTGTCTGATTGAGTTTTGGCAACCAATACTTTTAGAGTTTCGCCTGTGGCTACTTTAACTTCATTTTTTTCACCAAAATAAACAGGAACGGTGTCTACAAATTGATTGGCGGGCGCGACAACTTTGGTACTGAAATGGCCAAAGCCCCAGTTTAATAATTCGCGAGATTGATCCGCACGCGCCTGCATGCTCTTACTACCCATAATTACTGAGATAAGACGCATATCATTACGTAGGCTAGAGGCAGCTAGACAGTAGCCTGCCGCATCTGTATGGCCTGTTTTTAAGCCATCAACAGTGGGATCAGTACGCAATAAAGCATTGCGGTTGCCTTGGGTGATGTTGTTATAAGTAAACTCTTTTTCAGAGTAAATCTTATAGTAATCGCCACCTTGTTTAATAATGGCACGAGCTAAGATAGCAAGGTCACGAGCCGAAGCATGATGGTTTTCATCTGGCATACCTGTGGCATTAACAAAGTTGGTATTGGTCATACCCAGCTCTTTGGCTTCGGCATTCATTAACTGAGCGAAAGCTTGTTCACTACCTGCAATGTGCTCAGCCATGGCTTTAGAAGCATCATTACCTGATTGGATAATAATACCACGCAGCATGTCTATTACAGAGGCACTTTTATGTACAGGCACATACATGCAAGATTGGTCGCTAGTACCACGACACCAAGCATTTTCACTCATGATGACCGGTTCGTCTTCTTTCAACTCGCCTGACATAAGTTTTTTCTCAATGATATGACTGGTCATCATCTTAGTCAGTGATGCTGGAGGCAGGGGCTGGTCTGCATTTTTCTCTGCTAAAATTGCGCCTGTATCATAATCCATTAAGATATAAGCGGTGTTATCCATTTCAGGCGGCGGCACAGTGGCTGCTAGAGAGGCCGATGATACCGCTAGGATACTTGAGCCTAATAGAAAAGATTTTACAATAGATAACGGGGTTGCAGTATTAGATTTAACTAATAGTGAAGGTAATAGCTTAGTTGCAGGAGCAGTCATATCTAAGACACCATATTTGGTCATAGTTAATTCAAGATTTAGTCAACTCACTTAACCTCAATCTTTGCTTTTAGCTCGATAAAGCACTGACGTATTCAATTGGCTTATCACATAGGCCAATTATTAAGTCAGAGGGCAAAGAGAGAGGGCGTAAGTAATGACAACATCTGAATGAATCTAAATGGGAGGTAAAGGTTTACTATGTTAAAGTACTACATAACAGAAGTTTAAAAGCGTTGGGTTTACCCTTAACTATAAATAGAAACTATTGACAGTGGGACCAAACGAGACAGTATATTAACAAATTGCTCAAATGGGTTAAACAAATAAATGAGAAATAGGCTTTAAATTAAATAACTTAACTTTTCAATGCCGTGAATTTTACTAATTATGTCAAAGAAATATCCAATTACCCACAAAAAAAGGCCGAATCAAAGATTGCGACCTTTTTTCTTATGGTTTCAGAAATTATATGACAATAAAATAGCTGACTAAGTTCTTATTAATATTGAAAGTGCTTATTAAAAACCGCTATTAGAAATCAGCACTGGCCAAGTCAGTACATAATGCAAGGTTTTCATCACGCGAATAACTCAACGTCCAGTTACGCATACTCGATAGAATGGTTTTATAATCCTGCTGAGTCGACAAATAACGAATGGCTGCCTTAGGATTATCAATAGAAGGCAACATCTGCTTCAGTTGATGATTATAGGTCTTTTGGAAGTTGGTTCTTTGCTGACGATTTAACATAGGAGGACAAACCTCTGCCAGAACTTGCAACACCGCAATTTCATGTTTGGTAGCAGTGGCACGGGATAAATCGACAGGAATAGTAGTTTGCGCAGCCTGAACGAGAGCTGATCCCAAAAAGGCGGCTGACCCTACCAAAGTAGAGAATAGTATTTTACGAGTATGACCCGCTAAATTGTTGGCTAAACAACTACTTAATGGATTGTTGGCTAAAATTGTCATAAGGTTTTTCATAGTCATTATCATCGTCATTAGTGATAAGGTATCTTTTGATATCAATTTCTAATAATTGGGTTTGATATCAATCAGATTAATAAGTAAATATATGGTCTTAAATGAGTTATCTCAGCTATCTAACTAAGTTATCTATATGTTATAAGCTATAATTTATCTGAAATTTATCCGAGTTAAGTGTCTTATTTGTAGGAAGCTAATATATAAGGAACTGACTAGATTTTTCAGCCCTTTTTTTTCGCAATATTTTAATTTATACAGACATTTTTAATAAGGCTTCCATCCATATAATCTATTATCTCATGCTTAATTTACCCAGATGTTTAACAACTGTGATTTATGTTGTCAAAAGCGTAATCAATATTGCTAGTAGGGTAATAAACGATTGTATAAAAATCTGTCATTGTCTAAAGCATTTGTTTAGTAAAGCTTTTATATGGACGGCTATTATTTTAACAGCTTTCAAATCTGTTACCCTAAGCAAGCCTGTGTGCTATGTAAAGAATCGTTATAAGACTTACCTGTATATTGACATAAGTTGCCAACCGATTAGGATACTCAATTATGGAAAAATAATTGGTTGCTATGATAGGCGATAGATTTGTGTCTATTATTGACCCTATCTGAGTTTACTGCCTATCATTAGTGCTTAAACTTAACTAGCTGACAGATTAAAAGTTGCTATCTTTTAAGACTTATTGAATATGCAGGTTTAATTAGTACACTATTTTGCTTAGATAGTAGACGGTTAATTATTTTTTCAAATACAGTTATTAAATAACGTTGCTTAAATGAGGGTTGTTTATTATTCAGATAATCCTTCTTAGAATATAGGTTTAACATTTGTCATTATTGTATTTTTTATAGGGAGACGTGCATGTCCAATATTTCTTTGATAGACACCAATGAGGCGGTTAGTTTAAGACAGACTACTGCTGCTAAAACGCCATCATCATTGAAGTTAAAAGGTTTAGCATTGGCAGTATTGGGCGGCGCCCTTATGCTTTCAGGCTGTGCTACCAAACCGACTTATCAGCCTACAGGTCCAGTAGTGCAAGTAAATACTCGAGGTGTGCCAAACTACTATCAAGTTAAGTCAGGAGACACGGTCAGTCATATTGCCGCGCGTTATGGTCTAAATTATCGTCAAATTGGTGCTTTGAACCGTTTGGACAGCCGCTATACTATTTATGCAGGACAGTGGCTTAAGCTTTGGGAAGGTAATGGTACAGTGGCCAACGTGCCTAATACTAGACCTTATAACCCCCCTTCGACACCACCGGTGCAAACCAGACCACCTGTCAATACCCCAACTTACAACACACCAACCGCCACATCGACTAAAGGGTATGGCTATCCTACCAGCAATCCAGTGGTTAAAAACTTTAACCCTAGCGTAGGCGATATGGGTATGTGGTTTAGTGGTAGAATTGGCGATCCTGTTATGGCCAGTAAAGCAGGTGTCGTGATGTACGCTGGTAATGGTTTACCTGAGTACGGTAACTTGATTATGATTAGACATGATGATAGATATATCACAGTTTATGCACACAATAATGAGTTGTTGGTCAGAGAGGGCGATCAAGTGCAAGCTGGTCAACGTATTGCCACTATGGGAAGCTCAGGACAGACCACAATGGTTGGTCTACAGTTCCAGGTACGTGATGGCGGAACGCCTATCGATCCTAGAGCAGTGTTGGGCCTATAGCCTGCATGCTATAAACGATAGATAATACAAAATAGACAGAAGTCTTAACTGTCCCTATTTGTGCTTATTTAAAGAGCTTTAATTAAGTCATAAAAAACACCCTATCTATTGATAGGGTGTTTTTTATTTATAGAGTGTTTAATTAACCTGACGACTTAATAGATACCACTTAATTAATAGGTTTGGCTAATCCGCTTAGTCCTGATTAGTTTAGTTGAATACTTCAACATAAGCATTGGCTCGAAGCTCTTGTAGCCAGTCTTCTTGTGCTTGTGGGGCTAGGCGCTGA
>Ga0098070_100397_pt1 | contig 9262 bp, 5 predicted proteins | sample 28_taG_FD_75063 | JGI IMG/M metagenome (GOLD analysis project Ga0098070, IMG submission 75063) | Marine viral communities from Cariaco Basin, Caribbean Sea - 28_WHOI_OMZ | ecosystem: Environmental > Aquatic > Marine > Oceanic | place: Caribbean Sea: Cariaco Basin | collected 2014-11-12
CGTAGTTTGGGTAAATTCTGTATTTATAGGCTTTAAGCATGGTTTGTCAGTCAACTTGAATATAGGTATAACCTAGCATTATTTGCATTTAGCATCAATTACCAGCAATAAACCTAAATACTTAGAATAGGTCGCCCGTGCTTACATCTCCACCTAAATCAAAGATTATAGGTGGAGAATTACGCACGATAAGTTAAAAATAAACTTAGCGAGGCATTTTAGCTGCCAGTATATTAAAAACCATATTCGCTGATAGGGCTCTATTCTAACAAAGTTAGAAAGCAAATTCGCCAAATCCGTTCTAAATTAACTTAAAAGGTGGTTGCCCCAAACTTTTAGCACAAATAAGATAGGCCATCTCATTAAATCACTTATGCTAAAAAGTGGCAAGCAAGGGTATATTAATAAAATTTACTTAAATTTCGGCATATTTAACAACCCTGACTCACAAAAAAGCCACCCTATAAATAGGATGGCTTTAGTTGCTCATTAACTTTAGTTACTTATAAAAATGTCACTTTCTATAGCCAACAAAAACTATAGTTAAGAGAAAACAAGATAAAGCGATTAATAAATAAAATGACTAATAGATAGGCTGACCAGATCAGTAGACCTTGTCGCTATCCCCCTGCTTTAGCGTAATTCTTTTCTCAGAATCTTGCCCACAGCAGATTTGGGTAATTCAGCAATAAACTCATAATACTTAGGACGTTTATAACCGGTCATTCGCTCAGTGGCAAAAGCTTGTAACTCTTCTACCGTTAAGCTCTCATCATTTTTTACCACAAATGCTTTAGGGGCCTCGCCGCTATAGTCATCTGCGACGCCTACCACTGCGACTTCCTTCACTTTTGGATGCTCAGTCAATGCTGCTTCAACTTCATTGGGATAAACATTAAATCCTGACACTAAAATCATGTCTTTTTTTCTATCCACTAAAGTCACGAATCCTGATTCATCGATAAAGCCAATGTCTCCTGTTTTCAAAAAGCCTTCTGCGGTAAAGGTTTGGTCATTATCACGTTGCCAGTAGCCTTTCATAACCTGTGGCCCTTTAATACAGACTTCACCCGGCTCCCCAACTGCACATTCATTGCCCGCATCATCGAAAACTTTGAATACAGTTAGCGACAGAGGCAGGCCTACTGTGCCATTGAATTCTGTCACACTTGGCGGGTTAAAAGAAATAACCGGACTGGTTTCAGACATACCATACCCTTCATTAATGGTTTGACCTGTTACCTTTTCCCAGCGCTCAGCGACTGCTCTGATAATGGCCGTGCCGCCCCCAACAGAGAGATACAACTCACTAAAATCTAAGCTAGCAAATTTTGGATGACTGAGCATGCCTATGAACAAGGTGTTTACTGAAGGAATAATATTTGGCTTATGTTTATCAATAACGTCAATCAAACTATCCATGTCTCTAGGGTTAGTCACTAATATATCTTCCCAGCCGCCATACAAACTCAATAAACCACAAACCGTGAAGGAGAATATATGGTACAGCGGTAGCGGATTGAGCATTTTAACTTGTTGGGTTGACTTGGCTTCAACGTAAGCGCCAAAGCACTCATAACACTGCAAGATATTCGCCAGTACGTTGTAGTGAGATAACATAGCCCCTTTTGGCTTACCCGTGGTGCCACCGGTATATTGCAATAACGCCAAATCTTCACGGCCAATATCTGGCATTTTAAAGTCATTTTCATGATGGTTATTAATCGCATCAGCAAACTTTACGGTGTGTGGCTTAGTAGAGAGGCTAACAGACTCCTGCGGTTGAGCATCTTCATTGCTATCTATTGTGCTTGAAGGGGTTATCGTGCTTGAAGAGCTTAGAGAAGTCTCTAGTTGCATTAACGCTAAGATATCATTTTGCGCTGCCGAATCACCGGTCACCGAGCAATGCATTACCCAGTCCAAACTACTTTTTACACTGTCTTCTAATTGCTGATAAGCCGTATCCATACCAGTTAACAGTATCAGACCTCTTACGTTAGCATCTGTAATTTGGTGGGCTAACTCATAGTGAGTGTATAGAGGATTAACATTGACCAACACCATTCCCGAGCGTAAGCACCCCAACATAACAACTGGATATTGCAAAATATTTGGCAATTGTACTGCCACTCTATCGCCTTTTATCATCCCTTGAGATTGTAAAAATGCAGCAAAGCGTTTACTGGCAATATCGAGTTGTTCAAACGACAGGGTGGCCTGCCCCATACGAAGTGCTGTTTTTTGATAATTTTGTTCTAATTTTGGTTGTAACAGGTCGATAATACTTTTAATATTGTCATCGATAGAGAGGTTGTAATTAACATTGTGGCGGGCATAAACTTCATTTAGATCAGAGTAAGAACTACTCATAAAACGGCTTCCTTGCTATAAAAAATCGGATGAAAAATAAGGTAAATAGGCCTTCGTTAGTGCGAGTAAACCATTGATAGCCTAACATATTATCTTTAGACTCACACCTTAAAGTTTACCTAAACTAACAAAGGCCTTTAAAATAAATATACTTTATTTTCACTAGACGTTGACGTAAAAAATAACTTTTATCGTCTATTATTTAATAAATAGTACCGGCCTCATCCGTGTTATTGACCCGTACTAATATTATTAATCCTATTGGCCTGTATTATGCCACTGCCATTTCAGCAAACACCTCATCAGCGGCTTTAATAGTAGCATCCAAATCTTCAGTGCTATGCTTAGACGACATAAAGCCTACTTCATAAGCAGAAGGCGCAAGATAAATACCGCGCTCCAGCATACCGTGGAAGAAAGTATTGAACTTGTCCATATCACATGCTGTCACTTCATCGAAGTTCTGCGGTACACCAGTGGTTTTGTCTTTCACAAAGAACAGACCAAACATACCACCAAGCTTCGTTGAACGTAGCTCGATGCCGTGTTTCTCTGCCGCATCTTGAATACCGTTCACCAAATAAGTCACTTTATCTGCCACGCCTTTATAAAAACCGGGCTGGGTTAAGTCTTCAAACATGGCAATACCAGCACGCATCGCCAGTGGGTTACCTGATAACGTACCGGCTTGATACACACCACCCATTGGGGCAATACATTCCATGATTTCACGCTTACCACCGAAGGCACCTACTGGCAGACCTGCACCAATAATTTTACCAAAGCAAGTTAAGTCTGGTTCGATATCAAAGTAGCCTTGAGCCCCTTTTAGATCCACACGAAAACCGGTCATTACTTCATCAAAAATTAACACTGCACCGCCTTGGGTACACTGTTGGCGCAAAGTATCATGGAATTCTTGAGTTGGTACAATCATATTCATATTACCGGCGATAGGTTCAACGATAACGCAGGCAATCTCATCGCCCCATTTTTCAAAGCAGTCTTTAATTGCTTGAGGGTCATTATATGGCAAGGTAATGGTGTGCTTAGCAAAGTCAGCTGGCACCCCTTGTGACGTTGGCTCACCGATATCTAACATACCTGAGCCTGCTTTTACCAATAAACTGTCTGAGTGACCATGGTAACAACCTTCAAATTTGACGATTTTATCGCGTCCGGTATAGCCACGAGCCAGACGAATAGCGCTCATTGTCGCCTCTGTGCCTGAGCTGGTCATACGAATCATCTCAACACTTGGCACAATTTCACAGATCTTATCGGCCACTGAAGTTTCAAACGTAGTTGGGGTACCAAAGCTTAGTCCGTCATCGGCAGCGGCTTTAACTGCGTCAATCACTTTCGGGTGCGCATGACCCAGAATCATAGGTCCCCATGAGCCGACATAATCGATATACTCATTGTCTTCGGTATCGTAAATTTTGCTCCCAGCTGCTTTGTGCATAAATACTGGCGTGCCACCCACGCCAGCGAAAGCACGTACGGGAGAATTAACACCTCCTGGAATATGTTTTTTGGCTTGTAGGAATAGTTGTTCGTTTTTAGTACTCATAGTAGTCACTCGACTTTACAGATGAAAGAAACCTAGGTTAGGTCTTTTGATTATAAGAAAGATAGTTTTAAGGGTTAAAAATTAAGGTTTAAAGGTGCTGATTTTAAGCATAATGGTTATAAGATTTGGGTCAAAAGAAAACCTATTCAAGGTCAAAAATACAATTTACCCTATATCACTGCAACAATATTACAAGGTTTGGCGTCTATAACCAAATATGATGTATTTGTCCTTGTGACAGCCGTTCTATCTTAGCAAAAAAAAGTGGGCTCTTATGAGCCCACTTTGTATCATTGTCATACTATTATTGCTTAACAGGCATAGGTCAATAACCACAAATTCCGGTTGGTTTGACCTAGTCCTTGTTACTTAGGCGTCTTCTCTAAGTGAGGGTCAATCTTTTTACGCTGAGCATCATATGAGTCTAGACGACCTTGTTCGTGCTCCAACCAAACAGCGTTCACAATGGCCAAAAGGACGGCAAATCCAAGGCCCAATATCCATGCAAAATACCACATAATGTTCTCCTAAATAAGTAGATAGCTTAGTATGCCGTATGATCGTTTTCACGGATATAAGCAGTGGTTACCTTACCGCGCATGACGCTATAAGCCCAACTGGTATAAAACACCACAATCGGTAGCAGTAACACCACGACGTAGAACATCACCATCAACGTTAAGTGACTAGACACACTATCCCATACGGTTAAGCTGGCATTTGGGAAAGTTGATGACGGCATAACAAATGGGAATAACGCGATGCCGGCAGTCATGATAACGCCAAGGACAGCAAAACTTGATGTCACAAAAGCGGTCAGAGTTTTACCCGCTTTCAATAAAGCGGCGGTGATAAGTGGCATAATTACCCCAAGCGCAGGGAAAGCCCAAGCCCAAGGGTATTTCTCAAAGTTAGCCATCCAAGCACCGGGCTGTACCACCACCTCTTTAGTCAATGGGTTGGCCACAGCAGCTGTGTCAATTTGCGACACAATGGCATAGCCATCAATGGACTGAATCCACACGCCTGCTGCCACAAAAAGTACCACCATTACCACAGCAGAGATCATCGTGTATTTAATGGTACGTTGTTGAATGCCATTCTCTGTACGGTGGGCAAGAAAAGCCCCACCCTGCATGATAAGCATAGTAGCACTGACCAAACCACAAAGAATTGCGAAAGGATTCAATAAATTCCAGAAGCTACCGGTATAGGTAGAGCGCATCATATTGTCAAAACTAAAAGGCACCCCTAAAAATAAGTTTCCGAATGCCACACCGAATACCACTGCTGGTACAAAAGAGCCGACAAATAGGCCCCAGTCCCAAGCATTGCGCCATCTTTGGTCTTTCACTAAGTTACGGTATTTAAAGCCTACAGGACGGAAAAACAAAGCCCATAATACCGCCATCATGGCCCAATAGAAGCCACTGAAGGCTAACGCATAGACCATTGGCCAAGCGGCAAATAATGCCCCACCTGCGGTAATAAACCAGACTTGGTTACCTTCCCAGTGAGGACCGACTGTATTAACGATAACACGACGTTCATCATCATCTTTGCCGACGAATGGCAATAGGGTACACACCCCCATGTCGTGTCCATCCATAATGGCAAAACCAATCAGTAAAGCCCCGACTAAAAGCCACCAAATAATTTTTAGCGTTTCATAATCAAACAACATGGTCGACCTCCTTTTTGCCACTTACAGGTGTCACATTACGGGGAGTTTCTCCATCATAACGACCTGTGCCTAAGCTTGCTGGACCTAACTTCACATACTTAACCATTAGATAAACTTCAATGATAAGTAAAATAGTATAGAAACCGACGAAGCCTGCTAATGAGCCATAAACGTTGGCCACACTAAAGTTGGTAACTGAAAGGTAGGTAGGCAGAACCCCATAAATAGTCCAAGGTTGACGGCCATATTCCGCCACAAACCAACCAAGCTCAATGGCAATCCAAGGTGCTGGCAACATAATGACAGCCCATTTTAACAACCATGTTTTTTCTGCAAAGTTGCCTTTTACGGTATGCCACATACTGGTTGCAAATAATGCCAACATTAAGAAACCAAGACCCACCATACCGCGGAATGACCAGAACATAGGTTTTACGGCAGGAATGGTGTCATCCACTGCTTTTTGAATCATCTCTGGGGTAGCTTGTGACACATCTTGAGTGTACTTTTTAAGCAATAAACCAAAGCCTAGGTCATCTTTCACTTCTTCAAACTGTGCTTTCAACATCTCATCTTTAGGATTTTCACGCAGCTGTTCAAGCAAGCTGACGGCAACAATCCCATTTTGAATACGTACTCGGTTCACAGCCTTGATGTCGTGAATACCTGGAATTTCTTTATCAAGCGAACGCGTACCGATTAGTCCCATCGCGTAAGGAATCTGAATCTGCCAATCGTTCTTTTGCTCTTTTTCATTAATACCTGCAATCAGGTTAAAAGAAGCCGGTGCAGGTTCGGTATGCCACATGGCCTCAATCGTTGCCATCTTGGTTTGCTGAGCGGCACCGATTGAATACCCTGATTCATCCCCTAAAACGATAACACTTAAAATAGAAGCAATACCAAAGGCTGAAGCCACTTGGAAGCTACGCTTGGCAAAAGGCACATCGCGCTTGCGAAGCAAGTACAGGGCAGAAATAGAAAGTACAAACATTGAGGCAGTAACATAGCCTGCAGAGACAGTATGTACGAATTTATTCTGCGCATCAGGGTTGAATAAGATAGTGGCGAAACTGTCCATTTCCATGCGCATGGTTTCATAGCTAAAGGACGCCCCTACTGGGCTTTGCATCCAGCCGTTAGCAATCAAAATCCATAACGCAGAAAGGTTGGTCCCTAAGGCCATTAGCATAGTAACGATCAAATGCTGGGCACGAGACAATCTATCCCAACCAAAAAAGAATAGACCCACCATGGTGGATTCAAGGAAGAAAGCCATTAAACCTTCAATGGCAAGAGGGGCACCGAAGATATCACCCACATAATGCGAATAATAAGCCCAGTTAGTACCAAACTGGAACTCCATGGTAATCCCAGTGGTTACCCCTAGAGCAAAGTTAATACCGAAGAGTTTGCCCCAGTACTTAGTCATGTCCTTCCAGATTTGATTACCTGTTGTGACATAAACGGATTCCATAATGACCAGAATCCAAACCATACCCAAGGTTAATGGGACAAATAAAAAGTGGTAAAGCGCCGTCACCGCAAACTGCAAGCGGGATATATCAACTAGATGTTCAGTAATCATACCAAACTCCCTAAAAAGAAGGATCAAATCACACTATGACTTGATAGGCATAGCTTTGATATGCAAAGTATAGGACCACCTTACTGCTCACATCCCTACTGGCTGGCCCTATCTCCCTACTCCTGTTACCCTATCAAACCAAACGAGTGATTAACCCTGCATTACCGATAAGTTTTAACATCTATAAACCACATTAGATGCTAATAAGCGATTAAAACGATTATCACAAAACACTACTGAAGAATACGACTTAGCCTCTGTTACTGCTCTAAACCATTCATCTTTATTTTATAATATATAATTTTATAAAGTATAAAAAATAGAGTACTCACTGGGCACATAATTAGATACAACGTTAAATACAATAAAACCACTATATCAACAATGATTTATTGCGGCTTATATTACTCGATTTAAAATATTTGTTCCATAAACTGTTCACTTTTATTTCACAACAGCAATGATAAACGTGGCAAATTATCAAGATAATCACCGAACTTTGTCCTATGCTAAATATTTTATAGGGTTCTATTACGGGCCCAAGGTTTCGCGAGATACATTAACATACATTGGCTTTTCAATGTAGTAAGCTTAGAATGTTTGCTAAATCATACACCCATTGAAAAACATATTTTTTAACTTTTGTATCTTATAACTTTCTCTTTTTTTTCTAAATCAGACGTTACTATGGCCACCCTTTCTACTGCCGAAAAAAGCTTTTTAAAACAGCTGGTAAATACCGTGCGCCGACCTCTTAGTCTGGCGTGGCTACTCACGGTTATAAGCACCCTTATTTTTGTGTGGCAAGCTTGGCTACTCGCCAGCCTCTTCAGCTTATGGCTAACCAACTACTTTAATAAGATACCGTTATCCACGGGTATTGATTCTGCTTGGTTTATAGGACTTGCACTGTGCTTTGTACTGCGACCTTTACTCAATATGGGGCGAGAATTATTGAGTAGCCGAGCCAGCTTAAAAGTCCGTAGTGAGTTAAGACAGTCATTACTGTCTACCATGGCTACTTTAGGGCCTAACTTACGTCATTTCGGCAGCGATGGCAGTATTTCCAGTCAAATTATTGACCAAACTGATGCCCTAGATGGGTTTATCAGCCGTTTTAGTGTGCAAAAGAATGTCACCGTTACCACGCCCCTTATTCTACTGATAGCAGTGGCTTGGCAGAGTAAGTTTGCAGCGGCACTACTGCTAATGACCGCCCCTTTAGTGCCTATATTTATGATCCTAATTGGTCATCTTACCGCCAGAAAAAGCGCAGCTCAGTTTAGTGCCTTATCACAGTTAAGCGGCCGCTTTTTGGATTGGATTCGGGGTATGCCAACTCTGAAACGACTACAAGCCACTTCCATTGCCGAGCAGGACTTGGCCATTAGTAGTGAAGAGTATCGTCGCCGCACTATGGATGTACTGAAGATTGCGTTTTTAAATGGTGCAGTACTTGAGCTGTTGGCCGCCCTGAGTATCGCACTGGTTGCGGTCTATCTTGGTTTCGGATTAATGGGTATTTTGCCGTGGGACAAAGGTCATGTCCCTGTGGCTTATTTCGGGGCGTTATTTATTTTACTATTAGCCCCTGAGTTTTATGTCCCTCTACGTCAACTTGGTGCGGATTATCATGCCAAAGCTGAAGCCGAAGGCGCGGTACAAAGCTTGTTGCCCATTATTAAAGCAGCGCAGCTTAGCAAAGGCGACTCAGTAGATACCTTCAAATTTGATTCTGAGAAAGACACAAGTCCGGAGGATCTGTCACAAGCTCCTGTCGACTTATCAAAACCCTTTGGATTAACAATAACAAACGTCAGCATTCAGACCCCTATTATTAGCGAAGATAATATTCTTAGCGGCGATAGCATTATTAGCGACAATATTTCAGAACAATACCTAAGCCCTGCTGCTGATGGCTCTAAAGTTGATGGCTCTAATATTAAGGGTTCGGATGCTCATGCCACTGATAGTTTAGTCAAAGCAATGACTTATCGCACCCGTTTGGCCCCAGTCAGTTTCGAGTTACAGCCTACAGAAAGGA
>Ga0098070_100399_pt1 | contig 9237 bp, 8 predicted proteins | sample 28_taG_FD_75063 | JGI IMG/M metagenome (GOLD analysis project Ga0098070, IMG submission 75063) | Marine viral communities from Cariaco Basin, Caribbean Sea - 28_WHOI_OMZ | ecosystem: Environmental > Aquatic > Marine > Oceanic | place: Caribbean Sea: Cariaco Basin | collected 2014-11-12
AAAAAAAGCAATACCAAAGCCATCACTATGATGGTCTGTTTTGCCACCACGATTGTGAAACCCGGTAAAACTAAAGCCAATATCTGTCGGCGTATTGGCATTCATACCTAATAATTGACACATTTAAACTATACCGCCTTATCTATTATCTGTACCTATTACTGCTTAATTTAAATTATCGCTTAACCCAAACCATCATTTAATCAAAGTCAGCATTTGGAGTAACTTCAATACTGTCTAGAATTTGCTGAGCCTTGTCAAAATCTTGCTTTTGTACCCACAGAACCGCTCCCGAGTTCATACCGGGGATGGCACTTAATGCTTGCAATGATACTTGAATATCATTGTTTTTCAGTAAGTTGGCATGTAATTCTGCTTGGATATTAGTGTCATAACTTCCTAGCTTTTGCCAATCATCAACTTGATCGTTCATAGTGTTTCCTCTTCTATTTCAGTAATTTTGAGCAAACAACTTATTAAGTATATAACGCAGAATATAGCGTAGTGCTCAGTTTTGTATAATGTTTCACGTGAAACAAGCGTTAAGGTCATTTTCAATTTACAGATTAGTTTTAATTAAATGGCAATGACCGAGGTGTACTATGGGCATGAACACTAGGTTACAATCCCACTTTCACTATGTCATATTGTATTAAACGCTGACTTGACTCCAGTGGTAAGCGGCCAAGCGCTTCATTAAGTCTGGGTTTTTGACCATGATACTATCACCGGTACGACCTTGCTCACGGTTATAATAAATCACATTTAGTCGTAATAGCCAGAAGGTTACTGCGGCCATGGCCAACATGATAGGCAGTGCTTGCTGTTCTGCTTCAGTTAAAGAGCGTTGGCTCTGGTAGCCGGCAAGAAACGCTTGCATTTTTTCGGTATCGAAGTTGACAGACTCCCCATCATTGGCATTGCCCCAAGTGGTACAAAAATCATTGATGGTAATGGCAATGTCCATCACATAATGCTCTACACTGACTTCAGTGAAATCAAGTAATCCGGTTAATTGCTCTTTACCCTTGCCCAAATCCCACAAGGTGTTGTCGGCGAACATGTCTAAATGACATAATCCTTTGGGCAAAGTATCCAGTGGAAGACGGTCATAATTTTGCCAAATATCAGACATCAGTTTGGCTTCATCGGCGGGCATAAATTGAATTTCACGGTCACGTACTTCATGCCAAGGGTACAAAGGCACTCCGTACTCTTCGGCTGGTGTTAAGCTTTGCAATACGGTATGCAGTGTGGCCAACGCCGCTCCCATACTGTGGCACATATCAGGTGTTGTCTGCTTTGGATGACTGCCTGATAAGCAAGGCACAAGGGTAATGGCCTTATTTTCATAATGAATCACATAAGGCGAATGCTCATCTACTTCAGACTCTACTTTTGTTAAGGGCGCTGCCACCGGCAAAGTGTCTTTTAAACGGTTTAAAATAGTGGCCATTTTGGCAATATCTTCAGGGGGACGCTCTTCAAATAAGGTAAATACGTAAGAGTAGCTGCCTTCTTCATCTTCAGTAGTTTGGATAAACCAGTTAGAGTTTTTGATGCCTTGGGTAATGGGAATGGCCTTGGCAAAAGAAACGCCAAACATTTGACAAAAAGCGGTGAACTGGTTATCTGAAAGGTGAGTATAAACAGACATGAGGCTCTCTTAATAATAGGTTAGGGTTAAAGAATAAATAGAATGAATAAAGTATAGACAGAAAAGAAATGGGATAATTTAACTATAGTCGCATTATACGCAAAAGTCGGCAAGTAGTGATGATGAGCTTTTGGTGAGCTTCACGCCTAACTTTGATAAGGTATGGCCGATAATTTGAAATACCGATTATTTAAAGAGCTTATTATTTAAAAGATTGATTATTTGAAGTAAGGCTAAATCAGCTACAAACTAAAGCCCACTGCCATAGCTAATTCTGCATGATCAAAGTTTGGTAATGCTGTTATTTAAACTGCCATTATCTAAACTGGCTGTTGTCTAAACTAATTAATATCTCGGACAGTCCGGTTTTAATGCGGCGGACATAGTTCATATCATTTATTAAAGATGAAGCCTGCATTTTATCTATTTGATTTTCTCTTAGTTTGTCCAATACTTGGGTATGAGGTAAGTGGGCCTCTTCACTATTTTCAATAAAGGTGATTAAAGCCAGTTGTTTTTCTTCAATTAGCTTGGCATAAGACTCTTTATCTAACTCCTTGCTGGGCTGAAACAAAGAGCGGACAGTATTAAAGCTAAGCAACATCTCAAATAAGCTTTGGCGCAGTGCCATATAGTCTCGATACACCTCAGCGTCAGGGTTACTTAAGAATTGGTGCATGTTTTTTTGTAAGTGCTTGCTTTGTTTGACTATTTCTACTACATGAAAGGCGGCAATATGAGCTTCGGTCAATTTCTTTTGTAACTTTCCATTATGATTGACATCAATTTTACTGGTGAAATTTAAGATTTCGCTATAAAGAGGTTTTATTTGCCACTCATAGATGGTTTGTACATCTAACTTAAGCGGAAGTTTAGGATCGGGTAGCCGACCTGTGGGACGGTATAACTCAGCATTAGGCACATAAATAGCATGACAAATGGCCTCCAATGCTAAAGTAGTTAAGTGCTGAGTTTCTTGATTAACCGCAGAAATGGCCGTGTCTGTGGCCTTTAACATATTCTTGTGCAGGTGAAGCGGCAAGACGGCCTCAGAGTCATCAGGCAGTTGTTTTTTCGGTCTTTTGTCAGGTAAGAATACCTTTAGTTTTTCAATAAACTGCTGCTGGATGCCCCAAAATACAGAGACTCCCAATACGTTGAACAAAGTATGAAATAGAGCCAGTTGTAATAATGGAGAGCTCATTCCCGCTATTTTTGCGACCCAAGCCACCGTATAAGTTAAGGGCACCCATAGTATTAAAGCCAGTAGCGCAGTAACCCAGTTGTAAATGAGATGAGCGAGAGCCAATCTTTGCCCATTGCGATCGCTGCTAAGCATGCCCACCAACGCGGTGGTAAAGCTACTGCCTAAGTTGGAGCCTAAGGCAATTGCAAAACCTTGGGTGAGGGTAATCTGACCTGCGGCTAGTGCCGCTAAGATTAAGATTAAAGTAGCATGCGAAGACTGTAGAACACAGGTTAGTAGAAAGCCGATTAAGGTGAATAGCAGGACTTGGCTAATGCCACTGGCTTCAATGCTGTTTAGTTCAATATTAGCAAAGGCGCCAAAGCCGTCCTTAATAGAGTCAATCCCTAAGAAAATTAAGGCAATACCAACCAAAGCTTGTCCAAAAAACTTGAGCCGCTTGTCTAAAAAACCGATAAAAACGCCCACCACCAACATCGGAACCGCGGCAGGGCTTAAGCTGACACTTTGACCGGCCAAGGCCAGAAGCCAGGCACCACTGGTTGCCCCTAAGTTGGTACCTAAGATAACAGCCAAACCGCCAGACAAGGTAATCATGCCTGTGCTTAAAAAGGCAATGGTCAGTAATGAGACCAGAGTCGTTGACTGCAATAGAAAAGTCGAAAAAATACCGAACAAAAAACCTTTGGCTGGCGTAGCGGTGCTTTTAGCCATCACTCGTTCTAGAGTACCGCCAGCAGTATTATGCAATCCCTCTTCAATACATTGCATGCCAAATAAAAACAAAGCCAATCCATAACACAGCACCATCCAAGCTGAGTTCATGATAAAAGAGTAGACCAGGGCTACCAGCAGTAGCAAAAGCCCAAGGTACTTTGTTTTTTTGTAGTGCCGCAGGACAAAGGGGGGCACCATGCTGTTAAGATAACGGTTTTTCATAGAGATACACAGGCAGACTCATTAGGCCAATAGTTTCATAGATTAGCCTAAACAGTCGCAGTAAACCATGTGCACAGCTAATATTTATTAATTAAAAAGCGACCCTAATGTTTCAACAGCCCTTCAATGATTACTGTCCAAAGACAACAGCCTTATTTCGGATTTGTTTTTGCTAAAATGAAGGCAGGGCTAGTGGTCTAGACAGATACTAGGCATAATGCTTGTTGATTATGCACAAAAAATAGCACTCACTTAAAGCAGTATTTTTCCGAAATTTTAGAAACAGGATAAAGGCAATGTTGGCAAAAAGAATAATTCCATGTTTAGACGTAGACAATGGTCGTGTGGTTAAGGGCGTACAGTTTGTGGATATTAAGGATGCCGGTGATCCAGTAGAAGTGGCGCGTCGTTATAACGAACAAGGTGCTGACGAAATTACCTTTTTGGACATTACCGCCACTCATCATGGCCGTGATACTACTTATGAGATGGTTGAGCGCATTGCAGAAACCGTATTCGTGCCGCTGACAGTGGGCGGTGGTGTGCGCAAAATTGAAGACATTCGTAACTTACTTAATGCGGGTGCCGATAAAGTGGCTATTAACTCAGCAGCCGTGTTTACCCCTGAGTTTGTCGGTGAAGCCGCAGCTAAGTTTGGCAGCCAATGCATTGTAGTGGCAATTGATGCTAAGCGTGTTGACGATGTTAATGGTGAGCCAAGATGGGAGATTTTCACCCACGGCGGTCGCAAGCCTACGGGGATTGATGCCGTAGCATGGGCTGCTAAGATGGCTGATCTTGGAGCTGGCGAGTTATTGGTAACTTCGATGGATGGTGATGGCACCAAAAAGGGATATGACTTGGCGTTAATGAAAGCCATTACTAGCACCGTTAATGTACCGGTAATTGCCTCAGGTGGTGTCGGTAATCTACAACATTTGGCAGATGGGGTGCTTGAAGGTGGGGCAGATGCGGTACTTGCCGCCAGTATTTTCCACTTTGGAGAATATAGTATCGCTGAGGCAAAGCAGTTTATGGCTGATCAAGGGATTGAGATGCGTCTATAGCATCCTAAGGACGGCAGGATATCAACTGCCCTTAGCATTTACATTTTTGTGGCTATTGACTCAATTATTAATAACGATTCCTTCTAAAACCGTCTTTAAAAAATGTTATCATAGCTGTAATTTTATTTCATCATTCGGATTAGGATGTCGTTATGCAAAATTTACAACAACAACGTGAAGCCATTACTCATATCGAAGGCAATTTGTATCAAAATACAGATGCCCGCATCGGCATCGTTGTAGGACGTTTTAATGCGTTCGTAGTAGAGTCATTAGTAGATGGTGCTATCGATGCTTTATTGCGTCATGGCGTATCGGGTAGCAATATTAGTGTGATTCGTGTTCCAGGTGCTTTTGAATTGCCATTAGCGGCCCAGCGTGCTGCTGAATCAGACCGTTTCGATGCTATCGTAGCACTAGGCGCGGTTATCCGTGGTAGTACCCCACACTTTGACGTCGTAGCAAATAGCTCAGCAAGTGGCCTAGCGAGCGTTTCAATGGATTATAATATCCCTGTTATCAATGGTATCTTAACCACAGATAGCATCGAACAGGCCATCGAACGTTCTGGTACTAAAGCCGGTAATAAAGGCTCTGAAGCCGCTATGGTTGCGCTTGAGATGATTGCCGTATTGTCGCAACTTGATGTTGATTATGACGATGCTGACGAAGACTAGCTCTTCGTTGGTCTTTGGCTAGACGCTTTAATTTAAGCTATTATCGTTAATTTAATGGCCACCGTAGTTTCGGCTACGGTGGCTTTATCCCTAAATTATTCTTAGTTAATAACCCATAGTAATGTCAAAGCTCTCTCTTTGATGATAGGTATTTATATACATGAGCACTCAAAATCCGGCACAAACTGAAGACAACAATCAGTTCGATATCAATGAATCTAGTTATAAGACCAGCCACGCTGCCGTCCGTAAGGCGCGTCGTTTTGCACTGCAAGGGCTGTATGAGTGGTTAATGACGGATCATCGCTTCGAGCAAACAGGGAAGGGCGAATGGAAAGCCAATCCACCACATGATATCGCTGCACGTACGCGTGCGAGCAATGCGATGCATACGGTACATCTGGGTTATTATCACACTTTAATGCGTGAAATTCCTGAGCAGATTGATGAGCTAGAAGCTTTAATTGCTGAGCATTTAGACCGTCAAATCGATCAAATAGACATGGTTGAACAGGCCGTTCTACTCATTGGTGCTTATGAACTTAAGCATAGCCTGCACATTCCTTATAAAGTTGTGCTTGATGAGGCTATGAAACTTAATACGCATTTTGGTGCTACCGATGCCCACAAGCTAATTAATGCGGTAATGGATAAGTTGGCTGCACAGCTGCGAGCTGTCGAAGTAGAAGCGGACAATGACACTGGCTATAAACAGAAGAAACAACAAGCAAAAGCTGCCAAACAAACCACAGCAATAGATGAAAATGCAGATGAAACCAAGGCGCAAGCCGTAAGTACTGACGAAAATACGGTTTCACTAAACAGTGATATAAATGACGAGCAACAGCCGACTCGTCAACCAAAACCAAGAATAGGATTAAAGCCTAAGAAGTAGCTAAATACAAAGCTTTAGCCTAGCAGCCCTAATTTGCTAGGCTAACTGGGTTATTGGGCCAAGATTTTAATAAGGGCTATCTATTAATTTTGATAGATGGCCCTTTGTTTCATAGTTTTCAGTTTCATGGTTTTGAATTTCATAGTCTTGATGTGGACGAATAAGACAAAAGATAGTCGTCAAGCCAGACAAGTAGCTATACTGTGTTTCAATGGACTAATAGATTAATAGACCATAACATGCCCCAATAAATTTTCCACAAAGTATCAACCCTATCAAACTTTAGGATGAAGACTGATGACTGAATTTGAGCTTATTTCCCGTTATTTTAAGGCTCAAGATGCTCAAGTAATGGGCACAGGGTATGCTTCAATTATCAAGGATTTGGGGGATGATGCAGCGGTGATTGCCGTCACATCACCGAGCCAATGGGTGACTTGTGTCGATACGTTGGTTCAAGAACGCCATTTTAGTGATGACTGGCAGCAGGTGTCTGACTTAGCTTTTGCCATTGGTTACAAGGCAGTGGCCGTTAATATATCCGATATTGCGGCCATGGGGGCTAAGCCACACAGTATTTTGCTGGCCTTAGCCTTGCCTCAGCGCTTGGCTACTGAGGCTTGGCTGAGCGAATTTGCCAAAGGATTGTTTCATGCCTGCACCCAGTTTGGGGTCAGGCTTATTGGCGGTGATACCACTCGGCATGATAAGTTAGTTATCAGTATTACCGCAAATGGGCTGTTGCCCTCTACCACTCAAGCGATCTATCGCAATGGGGCTAAAGTGGGGGACAAAGTCTACGTTTCTGGGACGATTGGCGATGCCTGCTATGCGCTGTATCATCCTGATGCTGAAGTAGGTAAGCAGTTGGCTCATCGTTTGCATATGCCTACCCCGCGCATTGCTCTGGGTCAAGCATTGGCCAATGGTGGCCTGGCGACAGCGATGATGGATGTCTCTGATGGTTTGGCTCAAGACTTAGGGCACTTGTGTCAGCAAAGTAAAGTGGCGATACGCCTAGATTTAGAAAAGTTACCGACAAGCGCCCCTTTACAGCAAGTTGACTTGGGTGAGCGTTTAAGATGTCAGCTCACTGGGGGAGACGACTACGAGTTAATATTTACAGTACCGGCGCATGTGGACTTATCACAGTACCTACTATCCTCAATGACGACGCAAGTCACCTGTATTGGTGAAGTTATTACAACAGATGAAGTAGAGAAAGGGAGCGCTGGGCCCAATATTAAACTCACTTATCAAGGTACTGCGGTAACTGAGCAAAACCCTTTCCCATTTAATGACTTCCCTGATTTAGAGGGTTATCAACATTTTAGGGGATAGCTAAATGGTTCTATATCCAACAATAAGCCACCGTGTCCAATAATAAGCCGCCGAACGATTGATAGACAGCTGATTACTAGGAAATCATTATGTCACTAGACTCTAAGATGAATCATAAGCCAGATATTAGTAAAGCCAACGTGTGCCCACCGTTGCCTGTTGGTGCTACTGCTCTTGATAAAGTGGTATATTGGTTAGGCATTGGGTTGGGCAGTGGACTACCTAAGCGAGCCCCAGGTACTTGGGGAACTGTGGGCGGATTAATTATCGCTTTGCCTTTATTACAGCTAGGATTTGTGGCTTTTTTGGTGGTTACTATCTTGGCTAGCATACTTGGTATCTGGATTTGTGACCGTACGTCAATATTGATGCAAGTACATGATGATCCACATATTGTTTGGGATGAATGGGCAGGTATGTGGATTAGCCTATTGCCACTATCCTTTATCATGACTTACGCTCCAGATAATTTAACTTTAGGATATTATTGGTTTTCCATAGTCTTGGCCTTTATTTTATTTAGAGTGTTTGACATTGCTAAGCCCAACCCTATCAGATGGGCAGATAGGAAACTAACTGGGGGTCTAGGCATCATGCTAGATGACATTTTGGCCGGTATTATGGCCTTGGTGGCTTGGTTGATGATTATTGCCAGTATCCTAATGTTTTATCCCAATACTTACGGAGCTTGATACGCGACTGTAAAAGTTGATGCAACAATAGTACAACTGAAGAAACTTTACTCATTTTGTTACATTATTAGGATAGACTAGAGGGTAGCCCCATATCTTTGCTTTAGGCTGAACCCTAAGTTGATATATTCCTTTTTTTTAGTCTCTGATCCACTTTTTATTATTGCTAAGAGTTAACTGCTTATGACTACCACACTCACGACGATTATTCTTGCAGCGGGTAAAGGCACACGTATGCAATCTGCAAAGCCTAAAGTTTTGCAAACACTGGCGGATAAACCGTTATTGTCTCATGTCTTAGATACGTGCCAGAGTGTGAATGTCGACAAGACCATTGTGGTCTATGGATTTGGCGGTGATCAAGTCCAACAAGCTATGACAGACTATGAACTGACTTGGGTTGAGCAGGCTGAGCAGTTAGGTACAGGGCATGCGGTAAAAGTAACCTTGCCAGAGCTACCTACTGAGGGTAAAAGTCTAATCCTATACGGTGATGTGCCTCTAGTAAGTGCTAAAACTCTAACCCGCTTAAAACAAGCGAATGTCGAAGGTATGTCTATGCTGACACTGACAGTAGACAATCCTTTTGGTTTAGGTCGTATTAAACGCGATGACAATGGAAATATTACAGCTATTGTTGAACAAAAAGATGCTAGTGAAGAAGAGCAGGCGATCTGTGAAATCAACAGTGGTATCTATTGTGTCGATAATGCGCTATTGCACAAATACTTGCCTAACTTGTCAAATGACAATGCTCAGCAA
>Ga0098070_100400_pt1 | contig 9219 bp, 8 predicted proteins | sample 28_taG_FD_75063 | JGI IMG/M metagenome (GOLD analysis project Ga0098070, IMG submission 75063) | Marine viral communities from Cariaco Basin, Caribbean Sea - 28_WHOI_OMZ | ecosystem: Environmental > Aquatic > Marine > Oceanic | place: Caribbean Sea: Cariaco Basin | collected 2014-11-12
ATCTATCCATGTAAGCATATGCTTACAACACATGACGCTTTGGCGACTTACTCTAATGCAGTTAATTTGCGATTATAGCTTCACGGCATCAAGGATGATGACTCAAAGGATTGAGTGCTTTAAATTATCTGTTTATGGTTCTGACCAATAAGTTGGCAGTCTTATAACAATAAAGTAAAGTTTCCGGATTAAGGACAAGTAGCTTTCATGAACAGAGTATCTGGTTTGATATTGTGCCATGGATTTAGTAGGGAAACCCACTCTTTGATTTTAGTAGCACAGGAAGTGAGACTTAACGTTAAAGGGAAATGTAATATTTAGAGCAGGACGCTCACTATGATTAACTATTCTAGGATGGGGTAGAGAGTTATAGTCTGTCAGGATGACAACAACGAAAGCCGCATAATGAGAATTATGCGGCTTTGTTATGTTTATCGATTGAGTATTTGATCAGTTCAAAATATTCAGAATCATATAACCAAAGTCATATAACGAACGAAACTCATTTAACAGTAACAGCAATTATAAAAATAAGCATTTCAAAAATGGATAGAAAAAAAATAGGTAGGAAAGGACTATTTCTAGTCTTCTCCTACCCATTTCTATATTCAATATTTATTTTATGTCTAAAGTTATCTCTCTATAAAATAAAGATAATACCCATTAGATAAATACAGCTATCGACTAAACATCGTGTTTAACACGCCATTCACGAACTTGCTCTTCAACTTTCTCTTTGGTATGGCCATAGCGTTCTTGGATTTTACCAACTAGCTTATCAAAGCTACCTTCAGCATGGGTTAAATCGTCGTCAGTTAGTTCCGCCCACTGCTGTTTAATATCACCTTTAAGCTGGTTCCATTCGCCTTTAAATGTATCTTTATTCATAGTTATATTCCTTGTTTTAGTTAGAGGTTGTTTCAAAAGCTATTTTAAAAATTATCTAAGTTGCTAACTCTTATTGTCTTAGTGATGTTAGTCTTATGGTTATTATTATGCATCTTATAATAATTGATTGTGTATATAGCTATGTGGCTTATTATAGGTTTTTGGTTTCGATTGTTAGCGAAAATAACAATTAATAGTAAAAAGGGTTAGATTAAATTATTTCTCTGTATCCCTTATTCTATAAGATTTTAACAGGTTAACGATTAGTGATGTAAGCATATGCTTACATCACATGATGCTTTTAACGTCTTACCACATGCCTATTAATTTGAGACTATAGCTCTACTGCATCAAGGATGATGAATCATGACCAACAAGCGTAATCTTGTCTCATGAAATTTAGTAAGGATACTCACTCTTGATTTAATACTCATAGGATGTGAGCATTAAATTAGAGTGATAAGTACACTCAGAGCAGGATGCTCATGTTATTAACTATTCTAGGATGGGGTAGATAATAATAGACCGTCAGGATGACGACAACAAAGCCGCATAATCAACGTTATGCGGCTTTGTTGTGTCTGGTCTGGTATCGCTTAGCTTTGTAAGGGTCAGGTTAGAGGCAATTAATTATAGATAGGATAGCGTTGTTAATGAAAGCGCTAAACCTACAGATCAAAAATCAAAGGTCTACAAGAACCAAAGTATGAGACCAAGTCATAATAAGTTATAAATAGTATCTGCTAAAACATACAGAAAACAAGACATCGAAACCTAATCTTGAGACCCAGACTAGAATTAATGAAGAAATACACTGTAATTAATAAAAACTTGAGGCAAGATAAAGAAGTAAAATTAGTTAAATCATAGTGTTAGCGGTAATTTATAGGGGGCAATAGGCTCTTGTAAGCATATGCTTACAGCAATAGACGCTATTGCGTCTTACACCTACGTCGACAATTTGAGATTATAGCGGTACGGCATTAAGGATGATGACTCAAAGGATTGAGTGGTTTAAATTGTTTATAATTTTTTATAATAGGTTTTAGCAATAGTAACTTCCGTATTAAGGATAAGCAGCTATTAAGTTAGCAAGTATGAGCAAGGTATCTAGATTGATAGTGCGCCATACCAAAGTAGGGAGACATGACCTATACAGTACAGACTTACTGTAATAGGGCGCAATACCAGAGCAGGATGTTCGTTAATATTAACGGTCTAAGGATGGGTTAGTTAATATTATACAGTCAGGATGACACACAGCGAAAGCCGCATAGCGAAAGTTATGCGGCTTTGTTTTTTTATACTAATGGCTAATAGTTAATACTCAAAGATGAGTCGGTAAAGTGGCTTCAATGATTAATCTAGAGTGGCCGTCTTGACGGTTGTAAGCCACCAGTTCCCCTTGATGAGCCAAAATAATCGCATGGGCAATGGCCAAACCTAAGCCATAGCCATTGTATTTTTTGGGGGATTGAGTAGCGTTAGCTTGAGTACTGTTTGGCTGATTCAAGCGCTCTCTAGAGTTACTCAGTCTGACAAAGGGTTGAAAGATACGTTGTAAATCCGCTTCGGCCACACCGCTGCCTGCATCCATAACTTTGACCCTTAAATAAGGTAAGTGCGTCTCCGGGTGCATAAAAGTCTCTAAGCTTACCTCGACGATTGAATGGGGTGCAGTGTGAGTAAAAGCATTGCGAATGATATTTTCAAAAGCACTGTGTAACTGTTGTTGATCGCCCATAAGTTCATAGAGGCCGTTATCATGTCTGGCTAACGGTGCTTTAACATTTGCTTCATTGAGTACCTGCCATCGCCAAGAGACAGATTTTTCCTGAAACTCAAAGCAGACATCTTCCTTAATTTCATCGATTAAAGTATATAAATTAATGGGTTGATGGGCTTCGATATCTAGCGCATATTGACGCATTTGCAATGATTGAATTTGAATGATGTGTTCGATAAGCTCATTCATGCGCTCTGATTCTTTTTCAATACGGTCTAGATAGTGTCCTGCCTCGGGTGCAAAGTCTCGGGTCAATTCGGTGGCCACCTCTAATCGGGCCAAGGGCGAACGTAGTTCATGAGAGATGTCACTTAACATTTGTTTTCGGGCCAATTCACTATTGGCTAAACGGGTAGACAGTTTGGACACGTCTTTTGCCAACATGCCTAGCTCATCGTTACCCAAATCTTTTAACTCCTCTCCAGCAGTAAAGCGTCCTTCACTCATTAAATGAACCGCTTTTTGAACCCGCTTAATGCGGCCAATTAAAGCACGGCTTAACCAGTAACAGACCAAAATGCTAAACAACAAGATAAGTGATACTCTGATTAGAGTGTGGTCTTTGCGCAGTGAGATTAGATCCCGTAAAGAAAGCTTCGGCTGAAGTTGGACGGTATAGCTTATACCGCTGTTGGAAACTACAGTGGTGTCTTTTAACTCCGGATAATTGGTAATTTCCGCACTAACTTGTTGCCAAGGCTGCTCCGACCAAGGCAACAGGAAGCTTCGATCGCGCTCTTCAGGCGGAGGAGATAGTGAGGGTAAGCTTAAGTTAGAGGAACGAGACGATGGGTTTTGAGCATCAGGATGAGGCACTGAGTCATAGAGATTAATTCTTTTATTATCAGGATGAAAACGACCAAAGCTAGGTAGAATCACAGCACCTTTTTCATCCACAATACGCATTTGTGACAGTAGCCATCTGTTTCCATGATACAGGTATTTAACGGTCTGTAGGTCATCGTTGGCCAACGCTGCAACAGTATGCTGACGGGCGACTAGCAGCCGAGCAACCTGTAGCTCCATTCTGTTGTTAAGCTCTTTGGCATTGATCCAACGTTCAATCCCCACTGATAGAGCGGAAGTTAATAGTAAAATAGCGAGCATGCTTAAAAACAGACGCCAGAATAAGGTGAGCGGCTGATTGAACCGGTGCCGTGAGACTTTTTTTGGCGTTGTTTTTTTCATATAAAAATACTCTATAGGACCAATTGATAACCTTTACCACGAACGGCTTTAATGGGGTCTTCATGAAAGGGCTGTAGCTTTTTTCTAAGCCGAGAGATATGCACATCTAAGCTTCTATCGAGCGGCTGTAGTTCGCGCTGTAATACGGTCTGTGACAGCCATTCTTTACTGGCCACATTGCCTTGTTGCAGAAGTAAGGCGATCAGTAAATCAAACTCAGTGCCTGTCACTTGCAACACCTTACCATCGACTTTACATACTCGGTGTACCTGGTCAAGCTCTAACCGTTCATGCACTAACGGGGTAAAGTCAGTAGCTTGGGCCGTGGTACGCTTAATTACGGCATTAATCCGGGCCAATAGCTCGCGTGGGTTGCAAGGCTTAGCAATATAGTCATCAGCCCCTAATTCCAAACCAATGATACGATCTATCTCATCACCTTTGGCGGTAAGCATAATGACAGGTGTCTGTGTCAATGTGGGTAACTGACGCAGCACACTTAACCCATCAATCTTTGGCATCATAATATCTAGCACAATTAAGTCATAGCTGTTCGTTTTCAGCTTCTGTAGAACCTGCTCTCCATCATAAGCACAATCGCACTCAATTCCGTGATTGGTGAGATATTCCACCAATAGATCGGAAAGCTCTGTGTCGTCATCGCCTAGTAAAATATGTGTCATAAACAAACCCTGAGAGAGATAGCCGGAGAGATAGAAAGTTAACAGCATTATACGTCGCTTATTAACGGCCAGACTTATTAAAAACCAGACTTATTTAAAATAATGTTATCGAAGTTGGCTGCATAGGAATACTAACGAGGGTCATTGACACAAGCAAGGGCAGAGGAACTGTATTGTTGCAATTGTTACCTTTCTTAAAGTTTCATCAAATTAAGTTACTTAGAAGTGGCTTATGATAGCGTCAATGAATCAAAGTGCTAAAGTTATTGAGTTCACGACCTTCGACGGGTCGATAAATTAATAGATTCAATAAACTTGATGGCTCAAAAAATTTGATTAAGAAAATTTAATGTAAAAACCACTTTAAGGGTAATGGGTATGAAAAAATTAGTATTAAGTTCGATATTGGCAGTATCAGGTAGTTTGGCAATGGTAGGCTGTACTCAGGCCAGTGCAGTTTCTGAGTCTCAAACCACGCCAGCCACTAAAATGCAGCACAAAAAAGGTGAGCACTCTAAAGGTGGTCACCATATGGGTAAGCGTGGTAGTTTTGAGAAGCTTAATTTAACGGATCAACAAAAAGCACAGATGAAAGCCTTGCGAGAAGCACAGAAGCAGAAGCGTCAAGCCAATGCTCAGCAAGACAAAGCAAAAATGCAGCAACTGCATGCACAGACTGAAGCGTTAATTAATAGCCCAACTTTAAACACTGCCGCCTTAAATAGCTTAGCTGATCAACAAGCCGCGTTATCAAAGCAGAGATTTGTTGAGCGTGTTCAAGCACAGCATACGATGGCTCAGATTTTAACTGCTGAGCAAAGAGCAGAATTGAAAAAAATGCGTGAAGAGCAAAAAGCCAAATTCCAAAGCAAAATGGCTGACAGAGCGGCTAAAGCAAACGCAGCTGCCCAGTAATGACCGCTAGTCAATTTATAAATTGACAGTCAATAAGTAGCCATCAAAAAAGAAGTAGCCATCAAAAAAGCGATCTTAGGATCGCTTTTTTTTTGGTTTCTAAAACAGTCTAACTCGTTGTTATAGACCCTATAAAGTTGGTTAAAACTTATTTGACTAAAATAAAGCCAACTAAAATAAGACCGATTGAATGAGGACTATTAAAGGAAGGTTGACTTAAACTTTAAGCATCACGTGCCACATTGCCTTGTAGGGCTGTAGGCAAAGGTAATAGCTGTAGCTCGGAGTTCTCTAAATGTTCAGGGCGGGCCACAACTAACGCTTCAAAGCCTAAATTATCTTGTGTTGCAATAGCATTCACCACTTGGACCTTATCCAAGCTCGCGCCAGGTTGAGGAACTTCCCCCTCACCTTTGACGCGGTGTAAAAAGGCTTTCGGTGAAGCTTTAAAGTAAATTCGAGCGATAACTTCTTGGCCTAGGTAACAGCCTTTATCATAATCTACTCCGCCACGTTGATGTAATCTCAGTTCTTGAGGTTGAAACAGCTCTTGAGTCGCCTCTACAATCCAATAGTTGCCTGTCGCAATACTTAGGGCTTTCCATTCTTCCACATCGCACTTGTCTGCATTATGGCTAAAGGTAGCCTCTTGTTCATCCGTGTCTGCGCCTAACACACAAGGATAGATATCAATGGGCTCTGAGGTAGTGAACTTAGAAAAAGCACCGAATTTTTTTAAGTGAGCCTGTAAGCTTGGTAGACAGTCGGCACTGATTACGATATCAAACTGATCTTCCGCTTGTTTTTTGACCCAAATACCAAATTCGATACGACCTTTTAGATTGGCAATAGCCGCTGGAATATAACTTAAATCGATTTTATTGATATTAACCGTTAACTGGCTTTGTAAGAATTTTCCAGCATCTTCACCTTGTAAAGTGATTTGTTTAAACGTTAAATTGCTCACAGTGGGCATCCTTTTTAGTGGTTTTTTAAAATTTTTAATTCAGTCTATGTGATTGATATATTAAGTGAGTCTATGGGCAAGATATATTGTCGATTATTATAAAGGCGTCGTAATATCGTACTTTTGTCCGTAGTGGCAGTATGTAACTTATTAAAGTCACGGTAGTTACTACTTTAATTTGGCTGAATAAGATTATTTCAACCGCTTGTTTGAGCAAAAATCTGCAGTTTAGGCTACAATACTAAACGATATGAATTCAATACTGTATCTTAAATAATGGAAATGAGGATAAAATGAGCTTACCTAATTGCCCTAATTGTGATTCTGATTTAACTTATGAAGATGGCGCCTTATTGGTTTGCCCTATGTGTGCTCACGAATGGACAGCTGCTGAATCAGATGGAACGGCTGCTGCTGCAGAAGATAATGTGATTCGTGATGCAGTGGGTAATGAATTACAGGATGGCGATGCCGTTACTGTTATCAAAGATTTAAAAGTGAAAGGTTCTTCTACGCCCTTGAAAGTCGGCACAAAAGTGAAAAGCATTCGTTTACTACATGACGCTCCAGACGACCATGACATTGACTGCAAAATCGATGGTTTTGGTCAAATGAAGTTAAAGTCATCGGTGGTTAAAAAGGCTTAACGAGTTTAATGGGTGCTATTTATAGTGTAGCAACTTAAATTTTAGAAGGTCTGACCTGAATTTTAAAAAGTCTCACTTCGTAAAGGAGTGAGACTTTTTTTATGGTTATCGAAATTAGTTCTGAGTGCGCTCTAGTAAGTGGTTTTTAGGATCGTGGATTCGATAATAGAGCATTTACGGATATCAGGATAACAATAATAAAATCATAATGCTCAAATGAATCTTAGTTAATCCATAAATATTTTAAGGGTTTAAAGCTTACAACCATAAAACAATTCATAGATGGTGATTTTTGTGAATTAAGTTACGCAGTCTTTGCTATAATAATTAAATAAATCTATTTAATCTAGGTTAGATAGTTAACAATGAGGAGTGAGCATGTCAAAGAAAAGCGGTAAACCAGAAAAGATTAATGATGAGTACGTGACCAATCAAAAAAAGATTGAAAAGTATGAAACACAGAAGAAAAAAGATGGCTCACGAATCAAGACCAAAGAGGTTATTGACCAAGTATTATTGAAAGACTTGAATGAAGGTAATTTCGATAGTATCTCTGAAAATTTACAAGCGTTAATACATGATGCTTCACCCGATGATCTTGAAAAGCTTAAAGATTTATTTGCAAAACATGCGTTAGCCAATGCGGTTAAAACAGGTGAGAAAAAAGACGATGAGTTGTCAGATAACTGGCGTGAAGGCGGCTATCCTTATAAAAACCGTTTATCCCGTAAAACGTATGAAAAGCAAAAATACCACCTACAAGTAGAGCTACTGAAACTACAGAAGTGGGTACGTGAAAACAATCAAAAAGTGGTTATTATCTTTGAAGGTCGTGATGCGGCTGGTAAAGGGGGTTCTATCAAACGCTTTATGGAAAACCTAAACCCTCGTAGTGCCAGGGTAGTAGCGCTTGATAAGCCGACAGAACGTGAAATGGGGCAATGGTATTTCCAACGTTACATTCAGCATTTGCCTGCTGCCGGTGAAATGGTGTTATTTGACCGTTCTTGGTATAACCGTGCTGGCGTTGAGCGTGTGATGGGTTTCTGTACCGAAGAGCAGTACCAAATCTTTATGAAACAAACCCCCGAGTTTGAAAGACATTTGATTGATTCGGGTATTCATCTCATTAAGTTTTGGTTCTCTGTAAGCCGTGATGAGCAGCGTCGTCGCTTTAAGCAACGTGAAGCGCACCCCTTAAAACAGTGGAAGCTGTCTCCTATTGATATGGCATCACTAGACAAGTGGGATGAGTATACTTTAGCGAAAGAAGCCATGTTCTATAACACGGACACGGCAGAGTCGCCTTGGATTGTTATCAAATCAGATTGTAAAAAACGTGCTCGTCTAAATGCCATGCGTTATGTATTAAATAAACTTCCCTATGAAGGAAGAAACCAGAAGCAAGTCGGTAATGTGGACCCGTTAATTGTGGGCCGTGCTGGTGCCTTGTATGAATTGGGCGAAAAGTCTGATTTAGCCATCTAATTAGTCAGACTTGATCTTCCAATAAAAAAGGAGCAATCATTGATTGCTCCTTTTTCATTTTATATGACTAACTGATAATGTTCTAAGTTTCGCAGTGATGTCCTAACTAGGATGTTGACCACAAGACAAGCCTTAAACTAAGCACTTATTTTGCCCATTTTAACCAATCTAGAAGTAATAGAGCCTTTGGTACGTTGATGACGCTCAGCTAGAGTCTCCACGCTATCACCATTATCAAACCCTGTATTGAGGCTTTCCTCCTCTTCTGTTTCCCAAGGCTTGCCTGCATTGGCCGGTAACTGTGCTTGGCGCTCAATCCATCTTATACGTGCTTGAAGTGCAGGAATAGCCACTTGCAAAGCCCGTTGAATATCATCATTTAAACATAGGCTCTTGGGTGTTAGTGGCTCATCGGATAGAGGGTTAATGCCTTCACTAAGCTTTTCAATAATACGAAAAGCTTCAAAAGTATCCATAGGTGCTACTGCTGCTTCAGGTTGGGCCAGTGATTCTACTGCTGTTTTTATATTATCCATCTCTGTACACGACAAAAATGCTCAAAGTCTCAAAGGTCGTGGACTAGGAGACAAATAACTTATTAGAACCTCAAACACACGTCGATTGCCAGCAAAGAAATACTCACGCAAACCATCAATC
>Ga0098070_100401_pt1 | contig 9218 bp, 10 predicted proteins | sample 28_taG_FD_75063 | JGI IMG/M metagenome (GOLD analysis project Ga0098070, IMG submission 75063) | Marine viral communities from Cariaco Basin, Caribbean Sea - 28_WHOI_OMZ | ecosystem: Environmental > Aquatic > Marine > Oceanic | place: Caribbean Sea: Cariaco Basin | collected 2014-11-12
AGGGGTTCATGCCAGAATCTGAATGCTGCTCATTGTGCTGTTTTGCGTGTTCCATTGTCGTCTCCTATTAATAGATATTAGAACCAGAAACTTAACCCTGCTATCACACTGCTTGAGTCTACTGATTTTCCATGTGCTCTATGTTGGCCACGGTTTGCGCCCAGTGCGGTTTCATAACTGACACCAACATAAGGGGCCACTTGGCGATTTAGAGTTTCATAAGTGAGCCGTACTTTAGCTTCTAATTCGTTAAACCCTCTAACAATATGCTGTTTATCATCGTCCTTAACAAAAGCCGTTATTTCTGCTTCAGGGATAACCACCCAGTGCTGACTCAAACGCCACTCATACTCCGCACCGGCATTTAATCTGACCTGCCCATTCGAGTACCAATAACTATTGGCAGTGGTTTCGATAAAATATGGTGCCGTACCCTCAATACCCAGCATAAGCGCGGCGTCATCCATCACTGTATCATAGGCCACACCGACATGGGTGTTCCAAAAAGTGCTGGTCGGTTGCCAATAAGACAGTGACGTTAGGCTGTCAATATCATTGTCGCCTTCTGTATCGACCCTGCCCTCAGTCTTTATTACTAGACGCTTCTCATCACTACCATACCAAGCATCAGCTTCAAAGTTAACCATGTCTTCATCAAAGTCATACCCCAAGTCAGAAACAGACACGCCCCACATTGGCATGTCTCCCATCATCATGGGTTGGCCGAATTTGCCATAGCCGATTCCATTTGAATAGTCAGAGCTGCGCGCATCCGTAGGTGCTTTGCCACCTTGCATACTCGACATATCCATTGAACTGTGGTCCATACCTGACATATCCATCGAGCCATGGTCCATATCTGACATATCCATTGAGCTATCGTCCATATCCGACATATCCATTGAACTATGGTCCATGCCAGACATATCCATCGAGCTGTGTTCCATATCAGCATGGCTCATTGTCGCCATTGGCTCCGCCGCAATCGCCAGTGAGGGCGCTAAATATAACAGGGAGACCAATCCTAGATAGTGGTAACCTGTGTTGTGTGTTTTCATTGTCTTACCTTTTGCAAACCTGCAGGTTAATGTGAATTAGATAACGGCAACTTCACGGAACATGCCAGCTTCCATGTGATACAGCAAATGACAATGCCATGCCCATCGGCCTGCTTCACCTGTGACATCGAAACTAATCTTTTGCGCCGGATGAACCAACATGGTGTGTTTTCGCATTTGAAATTCACCGGTAGCCGTTCTCATATCACTCCACATGCCATGCAAATGCATCGGGTGCATCATCATGGTGTCGTTCACCAGGGTGATTCGAACACGCTCGCCCGGCTTAATATTTACCGGTTTAGCATCGGCAAACTTAACCCCATCAAATGCCCAAATATAACGCTCCATATTACCAGTCAAATGCAGCTCAATTTCACGGGTCGGCGCACGCTGTTCAGCAAAGATATGCTCATCAACGCTGTGTAGACGATCATACGTCAGGACATCGCGCTTAATATTACGCAAATTAATACCCGGATCATCTAAATTAGCACGCGGCATATCGACACGCATGTCCGTTTTAAAGTCATATTCGGTGCGAGCGTGTTTGGCATGAAAACCATTTTCCATATCCCCCATCATGTCTGCCATGGTCAGCCATTCAACGCCGTCCATCGCAGGAACAGCGGCACGGGCATTGTCTTTGGTCGCCAGTGTTGCGGTCACATAACCGGTGCGGTCCACATTTTGGGCAAAAATGGTATGTGCTTCTTGAGTTGGTGTGACAATCACATCAAAGGTTTCAGCCACCCCGATACGAAAATCATCAATAGACACTGGATCGACATCAATACCATCGGTGGCAACCACGGTCATTTTCAGACCCGGAATGCGCACATCAAAAATAGTCTGTGCAGACGCATTGATAAACCTTAGTTTTACCGCCTGACCTGCTTTGACCTTTTTATACCAAGCATCATCAGAGGCTCTACCATTTATTAAATAGGTGAAAGTGTTTTCGCCGGTCAAATCACTAAAGTCTGTCGGCATCATGCGCATCTGATTCCACATCTTGCGCTTGTCCATCGCCGTTTTTAAATCGGTTTGGGCAATGTCTGCCAACAGCTTTTTGAAATCTGGCAGATGATAGTTATCAAAGTCCGCGCGCTGCTTTAATAGCTTTAACAAGGTGTGCGGATTTTTATAGGTCCAATCGCTTAACACCACCACATGGTCTTCTGCCACAGGGTGACGCTCACGGCCTTTAGGCTCAATCACAATAGCCCCAAACATGCCAGTTTGCTCCTGGAAGCCTGAATGTGAGTGATACCAATAGGTGCCGGATTGTTGCAATTTGAAGGTATAAGTAAAGGTGCTTTTAGGCGGGATACCATCAAAACTAATTCCGGGGACGCCATCCATCTCATAAGGCACAATCAGACCATGCCAATGAATCGAGGTGGTTTCATCCATCTCATTGTGCACACGAATCGTGACCGTCTCGCCCTCTTTCATCTTCAAAGTGGGCGCAGGCAGGGAATCATTAATCAACGTTGCCGTCGTGTTTCGCCCATCAATAACCACCGGCATTTTTCTGACATACAGGTCAAATTCATTGCCAGTTAGTATCTGCGTTTCCTTAGCAGCTGGATTATAGTCACTTTTAAACTCAGCGCCTGCCCACGCAGGTGCAATCATTGCTGAGCCTGCGACGATTCCTGCACCAGAGAGAAACTTACGTCGGTTGAGGTTGTTAATGTTATTCATGAGAAAACCTAATTCAAGGAGGTGGTTTAATGCATCTTTTCTATGTGATGCTTTTTGATGGCCATTTACGTTGTACTTTTTGATCTACAGTTGCTGCTGAGGCGTATCAACTGCCGCAAATTCTTCATATGAGCCATCTTTGTTTAATTGAAAGACTTTGTATGGCATGAACTTGCCCTCATATTCCATACCAGGACTACCAACCGGCATACTCGGTACGGCCAATCCAATGGCTTTACTTGGTGGATTTTCTAAAAACTGAGCCATAAATTTGGCTGGAATATGACCCTCAAACACATAGCCGTCATTGGTAACTGTGGTGTGACATGAGCGCATTTGTTGTGGAACTGCATATCTGTCTTTTACGACCGATAAGGTTTCTGGATGCTGATAGGTAGACTGCAAGCCAGCTTTATTCGCATAGCTAATCCACTCGGTACAACAGCCACAGTTGGCATCTTTATAAACAGTCGCCGACACGCCCTGTAATAGTGGAGTACTGTGCTGATTGGTTTGCGTAAATGACGTTTTTGCTTGAGACGGTGCAACTTCTGCTTCTGGTGTTTGTGCGTTGGCAGCAGACTCAACCCTAGGCTGAGTTTCCGTTTGGCTAGGCGAGCTACATGCTGACAAGGTAGCCACAATAGCAAATAGCACAGAACTGCCAAAGACCCGTTTGCGACAGCAACGAGTGGTTTTATGGCTTAAGCCCTTATCCAAATCTGAAGAAAAATGACCTTTTAGTTTCATACTATTACCTTATTGATTTTATAACTTGCCTTGATAGTAAAACTTGCTAGTAAAAATAGGCATTATCATTAAAGGATAATGCCTACTAACGATTGCTTTCTATAAATATATTGCTGTCTATCACTGTATAGATACTCATTCAGCACGACGAGGAACAGCACTGACAAATATTACTGAGCTGTCTCACTGTCAAAAGCATCCCTCATCACCACATCATCAAATCGAGTGGTCAAGATGGCGTATTGATTGCTATCAAGCTCTGGCAGTTCTCTAATAAAAGCAACCATATCCCAAATTCGCTTGTCATCATGTGACGCACCCCATGCTGGCATGCCCGAGGCCATAATGCCATGCTTAATAGCCCAAAAGCCTTGCTTCGCGCCTGCATCAGTAGCAAAACGGCTAACAACATTAGCATCTGTAAAATTAGGCGGCCTTGGATATAAACCCGTGCTCAAATCCGTTTGTTCGACACCCGGTGATAAATGACAGCTGGCACACATATCTTTATAGTCGGCACCGCCTGCACTAATGCTTGTTGCTTCATCCAGCTTTGGTACGTCAATATCACGGCTAGCATGTTCAATAGAGCTGATACGTGCTTTTTCTAACAAACCATACACCAGCGGACTGTGCTCATGATCTGCGCCTATATTGATGCGGCCACTAAATACGATGACCGCCATGCCCACTGCTAACAGCAATAAACCACTCACTATTCCTAGCAAAAACTTCATTTACTACCCCTCATTGCAAGTATTTGCTCGGTGATTGATTAGTGCTGCATGCCTGCGTGATCTGCCTTATCAGACTGATCGCCTTGGCTTACACAGTGTTTGGCATACATCTGCTTCATCTTGCTCATGTTAGCCATCATGGACTTCATTGCCGGATCATTCATATCCATTTTACTGTGGTCCATGTTTTTCATCATTTGCATGTGTTTGCCCATTTTTTCACAGTTCATTTGATCATTTTTGGCATGCAATTTAGGATCATGAGCCATAGCAGTGGTCGCGATGGTGAAAGCAGTCGTTGCCGCTAAGAAAATTTTAAGAGATTTCATTTAAGTCGCCTTGAGTTATGTATTTCTGATGCAGATTAATAAATAGTGTTGCAACAGAGTCTTTAAAAGAATGTCGTTTGGTGTTAAATCAGGCTTTAGACCTATAGATAAACATCATTAAAACACCATCTGACTTTCATCATATCGTTTTGCAAATGACATCAACATGACGCCAACATTACAAATTTGTCATCTTGGTCATTACATATTTTAATGTTGCACGTATTGGTCTAATATGACGTCAGCATTCTCATCACGGTCTTTGCCATACTTTTGCACAAAATTCTTTTCTGCTTGCAGATGTTGATCATCATGCTGCACTTGCGTTTTCATTCTGGCATAAACATAACTCTGCATTTGAGCGTCGGAAAGCTTGACATCATTATGATCTAGGTTGCGAGCAAACTGAGTGAGTTTGTCTGGGTTGTTTAAGATTTCAGCAGTTAAAGGTGTGCTATGTGCATTGGCTGCTGAAACCCCAGTAAATGCTGAAACCGTTAATAAAATTATTGCGCTAATGACATTGTGCTTTTTCATAAAAACTCCGTTACATTGAAAAGATGATTAAACACAGTGATCTGTTCTATCATGACAACCACTGCCTTGGGATTGATAAACAGAATACATCCACAATGCTGACAGAATCCTGACGCACCAATGACAAATTAGTCATGCAGATGACAATAATGTCATGAGTCTTATTATCCAGTAGCTAACCCAGTAACGTATGATTAGCTTGGGCTGTTGTAAGGCAGACCTAATTTCAAAATACGCCAAAGCATTGAGTGAGCAGGCCACTGTTAATGATTAAACCCTTGAGGAATCAATGAAGATTTTATTAGTAGAAGATGAAGTCACGCTGGGCGAATACATAAAAAAAGGCCTAACTGAGGCAGGCTTTCTGGTTGATCACAAGCTAAATGGCTTGGATGGCTACCATGCGCTAATGTCTGAAACCTATAATGTCATCATTATGGATGTGATGCTGCCTGATATTAGCGGTTTTGAACTGGTCAAAAACTACCGTGCTGCAGGTCATATCACGCCTGTGCTGTTTTTGACCGCTAAAGATGATTTAGAAGACCGTATTAAAGGCATCGAGATTGGTGGAGATGATTATCTGACTAAGCCTTTTGCTTTTGCCGAACTGGTGGTGCGTATAAAAAATTTACTCAGACGTGCCAATCAATCGGAATATTTAAATACCCAACTTAAAATAGCCGACTTAACCTTAGATCTCGCTAAACGCACTGTACACAGAGGTGGAGTCTCTATTCAGCTGACCTCAAAGGAGTTTGCCTTATTGCAATTTATGTTGGAGCGAGAAGGAGAAGTGTTGCCGCGCTCAGTCATTGCCTCTCAGGTGTGGGATATGAACTTTGATAGTGACACTAACGTAATTGATGTGGCGATTAGACGGTTGCGAGTAAAAATTGATGAAGGGTTCGATCTAAAGCTAATTCATACTGTACGTGGCATGGGCTATAAGTTGGCCAATGAAATCAGTTAATAAATAGCCATCCATTATATAAGCGGATAAACCTATATTTTATGAATATTAGAATTTCATTACTTTGGCGAACGGTTATATTGCTCGCTATATCTGTGGTGATGTGCCAAATTTTGATGTATTTCTGGATACAACGCTCTGTAAACAGCCATTTTGAAGTCATGGACGCAGAGATATTGACTCATGCCGTATTTAACTTACGTAAATCTAGCGAACTTAAAGATTCTGGAAGTGATAACAGCGAACTAACACACCGTCATAATGATGGGTTGGACTATGATATTAAAGTATTTCGCTTTAACAATAATGGAAAGCCTATTATCAGTGAAAGTCAAAACCCTAACCTATCTAATAGGATAGAGGGCGTAGATATAAAGGCAATCAATATACTCGAATTGATGAATAAGCATAGGGATGAACAGTTCGAATTACAGCTAAATAATCGACCTTATCGAAGTATTATTATCAGAAACAATAACCTTATATATCTATTGGCTCTACCTATTGATGTACATCATCTATATTTAAATCAGTTCTCATTACAGCTTAAAGTTATATTAGCGGCCATAACGCTGTTACTGCTGTTTATTGCAGCCTTTAGTGTCTATTGGGGATTTTCTCCGTTAGCTACTTTCATCCAAAAAATGAAAACCATTAACTCCGAGCAGCTCGGTGAGCGTATTACAGTTTCTGATATGCCCAGTGAGCTACGTCAACTCGCAGAGTCTTATAATATAATGATGAGTAAGCTTGAAGACAACTTTGAGTCTTTATCTCGATATTCTGACAATATTGCTCACGAGCTACGCACCCCGATTGCAACGTTAAGCACTCAGACCCAGGTTATGTTGAGTAAGCCTAGACAGATTAATGAGTATATTGAACAACTGCATCATCAACATGAAACACTCGAGCATTTATCCGAGGTGATTAATAACATGCTGTTGCTAGCCAAAACTCAAAAAGGACTTACTCAGGAGCAGCTAAAAAATGTAGATATGGATAGTTTGATAAATCAACTTATAGAATATTATGAGTTACTAGCTGAAGATAGAGGGATACATATTATAAACCAAGGTAGTTTTTCAGCCATAAAAGGTAATAAAGAGTTACTTCAACGCCTGTTTTCAAATCTAATTTCAAACGCCATTTATTACTCTAAAAACTATAGCACTATTCATATATCTGCTCATCTCAAGCAATCGAACAACCAGTTAAATCATTCAGAGGAAGATCTTGCTGAATTTGGCAATGAACTAAAGTCTTCTTGCATACCAGTGCTTATAATCATTATCGAAAATGAAATGCTTGAACCCATGACTGAAAAGGATACCAGTCTATTATTTGAGCGTTTTTATCGACACTCTAGTAAAAATACAAACAATGCGGAGATAACTCAGCATTCAGGTACAGGACTAGGACTGTCTATCGTGAAATCTATTGTGAGCGCACATGGTGGTAGTATCAGTATCTCTGTCAATGAAGATAGTATTTTTACAGTTGAGTTAATTTTTCCAATTAAGAGTGACTAGTATTTACACTGTAGCTATGCCCTTAAACACCAAAGCCCAGCTATAAATTTTATGAGACACATAAAAAAACTGCGCTGCCTTTAACTATAAAGACAACGCAGCTTCATAATAATTAGAGCTTTATCGCTCAAAAATCAATTCGATTTATTTTTGGCTTTTCAAATACTCTAACATAGTGTCTGCATCTGACACTTCAAACGGATCAGTTGGGCAGTTGTCATCGAAACCTGGCTCCATGAAGACTTTTTTGATTTCTTTATTTTCGACATACATCGAATAACGCCATGAACGCATACCGAAGCCAAGGTTGCTCTTATCAACTAGCATACCCATTTTACGAGTGAACTCACCGTTACCATCAGGAAGCAAGAACACATTTTTACGGCCTTGCTTTAAGCCCCACTGATACATAACAAAAGCATCGTTTACTGATACACAAACCACTTCATCTACACCTAACGCTTTAAACTCATTATATAGCTCTTCATAGCGAGGTAGATGGCTAGTAGAACACGTTGGTGTAAAGGCACCCGGTAAAGAGAATACAACCACTTTTTTATTAGCAAATAACTCGTCTGTGGTTAGGTCATACCATTTAAATGGGTTGTCCCCACCGATAGATTCATCACGAACACGCGTTTTAAAAGTTACATCAGGTACATGAGTAATCATTATTTTCTCCGATTTAGGTTATTGTGTTTTTGTTGTTGAACTTATTAGGTTATATATTATCAGTTATGCCAATCATTATTCAAATTTTTAAGGACATCTTTAAGATATACAATACCAATTCTTACATTATTTGACCTTAGATAGACAGGGAACATCTTGCATAATTTTTAGTGAAACATTAGTGTCTATAAGGTGACTTTTTCCGACTGTTTGCCAGTCATATAAAGCCATCTCATTACGTAAATCATTATTAGTATTTAGCAGATATGACCTAAGTTTCTAAAGATCAGGTTTTTGACAATTTATACATTTTTTTGAAAAATAAACTTAAAACCATTTCCGTTCAAACCATTCTTACCGAAAATAAAAAATGGAAGCCCACACCATGGGCAGATATTTTTTGTGAGAAAAATAAAGGTACTAAGATATCCTTGAATTGCAAATATAATAATTAAAATATATATCGGTTCACCACACTAAGTAATGCATCTATAATTTAATCTGAAGAAATATTTTTTATAATATAATTAATATTTTCAATATCCTGTCTGTCGAAGTCATAGATAAAGTCTGCTAAAAAATCACTAACTGGGAAATTATATTTATAAATAATCACGCTAATTTGATTCTGAATATCAAATAATTCTTTGATTATTTTTTCTGACTCTTCTCTACTCTGAATGTCAATTAAACCCATTTCATGCTTAATCCTATCTTCATAAATTCTTAAAATAGACTCGATCTCAGATTTACTTCTAGTATAAGTCTCTAATAACTCTGAAAGAACATCCTTGATATTATCGGTGTTTGTCAACATAGTTGTCACCATTTAATGAATTAGGCGACTCTCATCTTATCAATCGATTTTGGCTCTTTTACTGGATTTAAAGTCGTTGGGGGTACAGGTGTACAATCTCTCA
>Ga0098070_100402_pt1 | contig 9182 bp, 6 predicted proteins | sample 28_taG_FD_75063 | JGI IMG/M metagenome (GOLD analysis project Ga0098070, IMG submission 75063) | Marine viral communities from Cariaco Basin, Caribbean Sea - 28_WHOI_OMZ | ecosystem: Environmental > Aquatic > Marine > Oceanic | place: Caribbean Sea: Cariaco Basin | collected 2014-11-12
ATAGCCACCCTATATTCTGCCAGCTCTGGTCAACCCTTTATCGGAATCGCGACCGGTAATGTGCATTACAAAAACTGGTCAGACCGCCGTGGTCAATTAAGGGTACTCTCAGCAGTAACCGCTATCCAAATACTGTTAAAAATTTATGGCTATCTACCGGGCTATAAGATTGGATTTGGCGATAAGGAAGCGAAGACTCTAATGCAGCAGTGGTGCCAGACAGCCTTAACCGGTACGTTTAAATTTATGACCATACCGATGACGTCTAAAGATAGTAAAGGGTTATATATTAATATTGAGGGCGACCATTTTGCACCGATGACGTCAATGCAAGGATTGGCGAACTTGTGTGCCAAACCTAAGATAGTAAGCGTTAAACTGGAGGATAACCTGCTAGCTACCAAAGGTAATCCGCATAGTATCTGGGTCAAACAGCCTACTCCTGTTATTGATAGCCTTTGTCGTCATTTAACGTTTTTAGACCGTTAGTATTTATAACGGTCACCCCATAACTAAAACACTAAATAGCGAGTAACGGCTTCATGATATTATAGACAGCTGTTTATTGTTTAATAAATTAAATCCTCCTTGAGTTAATTAAACCTAATTTTTTAGGTCGTCCTATGCCCAATAACCTCCCTAATGTCGAAGATACTTCTGCTTCAAAGTCTTCTTCGGCCGTACTTGATACAGAGCCTAAATTTAAGCTATCACCCTCTCAAGCCAAATTTTTGCCTTATGTACTGGCAGTGGCTTTGTTCATGCAAATTTTAGATGCCACCATCTTAAATACGGCTTTGCCGGAAATGGCGCTGGCCTTAGGCGAATCTCCACTAAAAATGCAGTGGGCAGTTATCAGCTATGCTTTAACTCTAGCCATATTTATCCCTATAAGTGGCTTTATGGCTGACAAATACGGCACTCGTAAAGTATTCTTAAGCGCGATTGTGCTGTTTAGCATTGGCTCAATATTTTGTGCCATGTCCCCCAGTCTCAATATCTTAGTGGCATCACGCATCCTTCAAGGCATTGGCGGTGCTATGATGACCCCAGTTGCGCGTCTTATCTTAGTAAAGTCCTATCCTCGCAATCAATTACTGACGGTTATGAACTTTGCTGTAATTCCGGCGCTAATTGCACCGCTTGTAGGACCATTGGTGGGAGGCTATTTAGTACAGTATGCCAGTTGGCATTGGATATTTTTGATTAACGTTCCTATGGGAATCTTAGGAATGATAATCGGCTTTAAATTGGTCCCAGACTTAAGAGAAGCGGCGGGCAAGTTGGATTGGTTAGGTTTTGGATTATTTGCCATCGCGGCCGGTCTACTAACGCTTGCTGTTGAACTGCTGTCAAAACCAGATAAGGCGTTGTGGGGCGTTAGCCTAGTGGCAATTGGCATTAGCTTATTGCTGATGTATGCCCGTCATGCACGTAAAGCCACTAACCCTATCTTTCCCTTGTCGTTATTTGATATCCGTACCTTTAGAATTGGGATTACCGGTAACTTGTTTACCCGTCTTGGAATTAGTGCCGTCCCCTATTTGATGCCGCTACTACTACAGGTGGCTTTTAAATATACGCCATCGCAGGCAGGCTGGTTATTGACCCCTATTGCAGTAGGTGCCATGGGCATCAAACCTTGGGTGAGTAAAATTATTCAACGCTTTAGCTACCGCAAAGTATTGGTTATCAATACTACGGTTTTGGGTACTTTAATCATTTTACTGGCTCAGCTAGATGCCTCAATGCCTTGGTATTATATCGCACCGTTGTTGGTGGTTATGGGTGCGTGTAACTCAATGCAATTTAGTGCCATGAATACCATCACTATTGGCGACCTTAAAGGCTCTCAAACCAGTAGTGGCAATAGTTTAATGGCCGTTAACCAGCAGCTTGCGGTTAGCTTCGGTATTGCATTTGGGGCCGCTATATTGACGGTCTTTAGTGATAGATTAAATTTTGAAATTATTAGTGCTTTCCATGCCACCTATTATGTGTTGGGTGTTATTACTATTATCTCGGGACTGTCATTTTTACGCTTAAAACCTGAGGATGGTCGAGGCCTGTATTAACAACCCTGTATTAACAATCATATTCAAGATTCACTTTTAAGATTTACATTTTTATATTTTAAGAAATAATCGTAAATCTGTCCTATAATGAAAGTAAGGGACTCCCCTTTTTAGGGATCGAATTTACAGTGAAATCATAGTTTTAATAACTTTTACTAATTATAAACATATCATTTAGTAATGACTGAACTGTAAGGTATAAAAAATTGTTGAATTTATTATTAAATTACAGTATTTTTTTAGTGTAACAAACATGTAATTAATCTGATAAGGACAGGGCCTATGAGCATGCAAGACGTCATTGAACGCATTGAAGAACGCTATCCACACCAACCTGAGTTTATTCAAGCGGTAAAAGAGGTAGCGAGCACTATTGACGTTGTATATGATCGCGATCCACGCTTTGCTAAGCACAAAGTTTTTGAACGCCTAACAGAGCCCGACCGTATTATTAGTTTTCGTGTCAACTGGGAAGATGATGAAGGTAATATCCAAATCAACCGTGGTTGGCGAGTTCAGTTCAGCAATGCTTTAGGTCCTTACAAAGGCGGCATCCGTTTCCATCCTACCGTTAACGAATCTATTCTAAAGTTCTTAGGTTTTGAACAAATCTTTAAAAATGCTCTGACCGGCCTACCGATGGGTGGCGCTAAAGGTGGTTCAGACTTTGACCCTCATGGTAAATCAGACAGCGAAATCCGTCGTTTTTGTTATGCTTTCATGCGTGAGCTTTATCGTTACATCGGTAAAGACATGGATGTGCCGGCAGGTGACATTGGTGTGAGCGGTAGAGAAGTTAGCTACATGTTTGCGATGTATAAAAACCTTACCAATGAGTACACAGGGGTATTGACTGGTAAAGGTGTGGGCTTTGGTGGCAGCTTATGTCGCTCAGAAGCCACAGGTTATGGTGCGGTTTACTTCTTACAGAATATGCTTAAAGCAAACAATGATCAAATGGAAGGCAAAACAGTCCTAGTATCAGGTGCTGGTAACGTTGCAGTACACGCAGCAGAAAAAGCCATTGCTTTAGGTGCAAAAGTCATTACCCTATCAGACTCTAAAGGTACATTGTACGATGAGTTTGGTTTTGATCAAGAGAAGCTAGATTGGGTGAAAGAGCAAAAAGCCAATCGCCAGCCTTTATTTGAGTACCATAGAGTATTTGGTGGCAGCGGTGTGTGGCTACCAGGCGAAAAGCCTTGGAGATTCGATGGTGATATCGCTATCCCTTGTGCTACTCAGAATGAGGTGACTGCAGAAGATGCAGAAGCTATGTATGATCATGGTATTCGCTATGTGGTGGAAGGCGCCAATATGCCACTAGATGCCGAAGCCATTGATTTCGTTCGTGAGAAAAAAATGCACTATGCACCTGGCAAAGCAGCCAATGCGGGTGGTGTTGCTGTGTCTGGTCTAGAAATGTCACAAAACTCAGTACGTCAGTACCGCACTTTTGAAGACGTTGATAATCAACTTCAAGTCATTATGAAAAACATCCATGATGATGCCGCTGCGGCTTCTGAAGAATATGGCTTCACTTGCGATGGCTGCATTGACTATATGTCAGGTGCCAACATTGCAGGTTATAAGCGCGTTGCTAATGCATTAGTCGCATTTGGTATGTTGAACTAAGCTAAGCTTATTTGTGCTAATAGCAAATAAATTAAAAGGGTGAACGGTTACCGTTCACCCTTTTTTGTACTTACTATTTTTGTCTTCTATTTATAGTTATAGCTGACATTTTTTGAAGATAAGGCTATTTAAAAATAGAGAGTATCTCTAAAGGTAGCTCCAAAGTCTCAACAACAACTTTCCAAGGAATAACCGCTATTTCAGCAGGCGTTCTAGCCCGTTTGCTGTTAATAGTATATATCTCAGCCGTTAAGCCTTGGTCTAACTTTAAATTGGCATCCTTCTTTATAGACGAGTTATTTAAATTGCCCTTATTAATCGGCGCATACATGCCACCTTGCAGAGTGAGCTGGCAAGTATTTTGTGGATTAGACAGCGAGTTGCTTAAAGTACTATTCAAAGTATTGCGCGAATTATTGTTGACCGAATTATCAGTCAAACTAGGACTTAAACTAGTGGTTAAACTCGTTGGACAAATTTGCGACAAAATAGCCCGCTCATTTTCGCTATATGAACCGCTGGTTTTCTGATAATTAAACTTTAAATCGATATGCACACTATTATCAGAATAGCGGTTAATTCGTATAGGCTGCTGTATATGTAGGTTTTTTGAAGGTAACTCGGTTAATAGAGTTAACGTATCACTGCCTGTCGAAATTAAATAGGAGTGATGGTCGCCGATAAGCACACTGCCCTTCTGTCTTACGCCATTGTCAGTCGGATAGCCGATATGACGAATAACCTCCACTTCCATTGGTTGATTGGCTTTAGAGGAGAAGATAGATTGGCTCTGAGATTGAACTGAGTTAGTACTATAAACACTGCAACTCGGCAAAATTATAGCCCCGAATCCAGTACAAGCCATGGCCAAAATTTTTAACCACTTGGTTTCTGATTTATTCATTATTCCTATCTATTTTTGACTTTAAAGGGTTCAGAGAACTGTAAGATAACAAATCCCACAATGGACAATATGATGGCAATTTCATAACGACCGGTCGCTACCGATATACCTATAGCCGCTGTATTCCATAAACTAGCGGCGGTAGCAGTACCTTTAGCGCCTTCTTCGCTTTTGAATATAGCGCCACCACCAATAAAGCCCATACCAGTGATAATGGCATACATTATACGGGCTTCTGCATCCCCTTTATAAATATCCATACCGACTAGCATAAAGGCACAAGAGGCGATGGTAACCAAAGGAAAGGTTCTAAGGCCAGCGCCACTGTCTTTCATTTCACGATTTAAAGCGATGGGTAATGACAACAAGAAAGCGATAACCAGCTGTATTAAATGATAGCCCATTAGCTGAAAATTAATATCAAATTCCATGATGTTTTGCCTCCTTGATAAGCACTACTTATGAACAACATATGACCAAAGCAATCAAATCATCATACCAAAGTATCAAATATACAACCATATTTATCCTGAATATGGCATATAAAATAAGTTCTGGTACTGCATTTGCAATAATTAATTTGGGTAAGGACAGTAATAATGCCCTTTAATAGTGCAGCTTAATAATGTTGTTTAGTACTTAACAGTTAGTAATAAGAAAATAATAGGAGGTGTAGCATGGCAGAAACCAATAAAGAAACATCGAAACCCGCTACCCAAAAAAATGAAGAACAGCAGTCTCAGTCTCAGTCTCAGTCTCAGTCTCAGTCTCAGTCTCAGTCTCAGTCTCAACAAAAATTCTCTCAAGACTTTTATTCTCGTTCAAGTTTTGATGAGTTAAAAGCCACAACGACTCAATATCGCCCAGTGGCCAAAAAAATTGGTACGTGGTTGGATAAAGCTGGCATAGAACGATTGGCTCAATATAACGATCAAGCAGCCGACATTTTTTATCGCAAAGGCGTTACCTTTACCGTTTATAGTGATGCGGAAAATATCGAAAGAATGATTCCTTTCGACATTATTCCAAGGGTAATAGATGCCAAAGAATGGCAACAAGTGGAAGCTGGGTGTAAGCAACGTATTAATGCGTTAAACATGTTTTTAGATGATATCTATCATGAGCAGCGCATTATGAAAGCCGGTGTCGTGCCTGACTCTTATGTTTATGCCAGTGGTTGTTATGAACCTTGGATGATGAATATTAATTTGGAAAAACCGGTTTATTCTCATATTAGCGGTATCGATTTAATCCGTGATGAGGCGGGCAAGTTTTGTGTATTAGAGGATAATTTACGTACGCCCTCTGGCGTCTCTTATATGCTTGAAAGTCGTAATATCTCAAAAATGTTATTGCCAGACTTATATGAGTCGGCTTCTGTATTAAGCATTGATGACTATCCTGAGCGCTTAAAAGCCTGTTTGGCCAGTGCTACTGATAAATATGATCCGCAAATTGTTATTTTAACGCCAGGTCGATTTAACAGTGCTTATTATGAGCACGCCTATTTGGCACATGAGATGAATGTACCTTTGGTACATGGTTACGACTTAATTGTGGAAGACAGCAAAGTATATATGCAAGCGGTACGCGGCAAGGTGCCCGTCGATATTATTTATCGCCGTATTGATGATCCTTATTTGGACCCTTTAGGGTTTGACGCCAACTCCATCCTTGGCGTATCCGGTTTAATGAGTGCCTATCGTGCCGGTAATGTGGTGATTGTTAATGCTCCTGGTACAGGTGTGGCCGATGATAAAAGCCTATATCCGTTCGTTCCAGATATGATCGAGTTTTATTTGGGAGAAAAACCTATATTACCCAATGTACAAACTTATCAGTGCCGCAAGCCTGATGAACTTCAATATGTCTTAGAAAATCTAGATAAGTTAGTGGTCAAGGAAACCCAAGGCTCAGGTGGCTATGGCATGCTTATTGGGCCTACTTCGACAGAACAAGAGATTGAAGATTACCGAGTGCGTTTACTTGATAATCCTTCAGGGTTTATCGCCCAGCCTACCATTTCACTATCAACCAATCCCACCACAGTCAATGGCGGTATTGCGCCAAGGCATATTGACTTACGTCCATTTATCTTAAGTCATGGTGACGGTTCGGTTGATATTGTTCCTGGTGGACTTACTCGAGTCGCTATGAAAGAAGGCTCATTGGTGGTCAACTCCTCACAAGGTGGTGGTATAAAAGACACTTGGGTCATCGATTTAACTCAAGAACAACTTGATGACAGCGATGTCTCGAAATCTAATAGTGATGCCTATAGTGACAATGGTTTTGCAAGTTCAGCGGCAATGCGCCATGCGTCATACCTTAATGTCACCTCTTATCCTGTTGAAGTTGGCTACGACAATACACCTGATGCCCCTATCATTTTATTGCTATCTAGAGCCAACCATTTGGTTTGGTTGGGCCGATATAGTGAAAGACTGCACTATTATGATGCAATAATGAAGAAAATTGTTCGTAATGAATTGAATTCTAGTCAGATACATCAGCTTATTAATCGCTTGGGAATAGGCGCAAATGTGGTAATTGCCGATGAGTCCAACCCTGAACTGTACAAATTAGCCGTATTACGAGATTTAGAGAGCAATCAGATTCCTGAAGTCATTGAAGCTATTGAAACTAATGTACAGGAAGTAAAAGGCATCATTGGAAAAGACACGGCTGAGCTATATAACTTAATCAAACGTTTGGCCAGTGCGGGTACATATCGAGCAGCGACTTTACAGCTACAAGCCTGTAATGCGGCTATGGAACAAGAGAATCAAACGGTGACTTATTTTTGGGAATTGGGTCGTTATTTTGAAGCTTTAGAACGTACTATTTTGCTGGATCAAGATTTCTCTGAGATAAGCGTCCAATTTAAGGCCTGCGTCAACGACCTTCCTCAAAATACGCGCTGGCGTGAACTTATTCGTTTAACCAATCAGCTGATTAAATCTAAGGATTTTGATGATTATTTGCTGTTGAGTGAAGAATTCAATGCCTTATTACAGCAAGGAGTATAAGTGATGAAACTTAGTATTGATCATCAAACTAACTATTATTACAAAGAGTTCGCCCAGCGTAGTGTGCAATATATTCGAATGTCGCCAATGGCTCTACCACATCAAATCGTGCATACCTGGTCAGTGATGCTACCCAAACTCGCTACCTTACAAAAGGATGGTTTTGGCAACACTTGGTTTACGCTGAGTCGCAATGAAAAACACGATAATTTGCAAATACAGGCTTCTGGTATTGTCGAAATTAATACCGATACTCAATATGTTGAAGACAGTGGAGAAATTCCCTATCTACTATTTACAGTACAGACTCCCCTTACCTATTGCTCGACAAGTATGCGGGACTTCGCTGCACCTTATTTAGAAACAGTAACGCTCGAGAATTTACGAGGCTTAGCAAGTGCGCTCATTACTCAAATGCCCTATACCACAAATGTGACTCACGTAGGGACTACAGCCGAAGAAAGCTTTGAGATGAAGGCCGGCGTGTGCCAAGATCATACCCATGTATTTTTGGGGTGCTTGCGTGATAAAAAGATACCAGCACGTTATGTCTCTGGTTATCTGTATGATGCCGATCAAAACCATATGTCGAGTCACGCTTGGGCAGAAGCTTATCTAGATGGGTATTGGTATACCTTTGATATCTCTAATCAACTATTCCAGCCTAGTCATCATGTTTATGTCGCTATTGGACGAGATTATTTAGATGCAGCGCCGGTACGCGGTGTGCGTATTGGTGGTGGTTATGAAAGCCTATACAGCCAAGTTATGGTAAACCGTATTGACTGATGATTTATCAACCATTTTTTATGGTTAGTGATCTTAAAATTTTATCAACCCCCTCAATATTTGTTAATCATTAAAACTAAATGTAATGATTAATGAACTCTTTAATGACAGGAATTATATGACTTATTGCGCCGCTTTACGCCTTAAAGAAGGCATGATTTTTGCGAGTGACACCCGAACAAATGCAGGCGTTGATCACATCTCTACTTTTCGAAAAATCTACACCTACGGTGTTGAAGGTGAACGATTTATCGTTTTGCAAACTGCGGGGAATTTGGCCACCTCTCAAGCAGTATTTACCCAATTACAAAATGATATTAATCAAAACCAAGAGCCCAATCTGCATACAGTTACCACTTTATTTGATGCGGCTCAATTGGTAGGACGCTACATGCGTGAGATTACCAGTAATGCACAAGCTGTCGCCAATGAGCCCAATAATGCTAACTTTACTAGCTCTTTTATGCTTGGCGGCCAAATAAAGAACCAGCCCACTGAATTGTATATGATTTATCCCGAGGGTAACTGTATACGGGCTACTACAGATACGCCATTTTTCCAGTTAGGTGAAAGCAAATATGGGAAACCCATCTTAGATCGTTCTGTGATTTATGACGCTGATTTATATCACTCTGCGCAGGCACTGATGTTATCTTTTGATTCTACGATACGCTCTAACTTATCAGTCGGCATGCCCATTGACATGATTATTTATGAAAATGACAGTCTAAAAATCCCTGAAATTCGACG
>Ga0098070_100403_pt1 | contig 9181 bp, 6 predicted proteins | sample 28_taG_FD_75063 | JGI IMG/M metagenome (GOLD analysis project Ga0098070, IMG submission 75063) | Marine viral communities from Cariaco Basin, Caribbean Sea - 28_WHOI_OMZ | ecosystem: Environmental > Aquatic > Marine > Oceanic | place: Caribbean Sea: Cariaco Basin | collected 2014-11-12
GGCTTTCAGATCTGCGGGAAGGGCACTTTGAAAGATGAAGCCAGCCCCCCGATCAGCTTGGATCGCACGCAGGATCGGTTCGGGGTGGCCGAACTCCAGAACGCTCCTTGCTCGAACCACGCCGACCGTACGCAATGCTTCGTCGATCAGCTCGCGGACGATCTGCCCTTTGACAGGGGTAATGTATGGCAGTTGCTCCAGTTCCGCATGAGTCGCGACTTCTCCAACGCGCTGACTGTCACGCGCGGCGATAAGGTACAGTGGCTCTTTCCAAAGAAGCTCAATCTGAAGCTGAGTCGTGTTTTGGTTCGGGTCGAGAATTGTAACCCCGAAGTCGCAGTCGCCGGACAGGACGGCCTGCGTGGCTTGGGCTGGGCTGACGATCGAAGTGCGAACATTTACATCGGGGAAGTCTCGATTGAAGTCGATGATGATCTCCGGCAACGCAAATGTGCCGACAACCATGGAGGTCGCTAAGGTCGTGTGTCCTGTAACGCCCCTGCGAATATCCGAGAGATCGTTAAGCATCTCGGAGCTGCGAGTCATAACCTCACTGGACCAAAAAAAGACACGCTCACCCGCAGGTGTAAGCGCGATATTTCGACCGACCTTGGTGACCAACTGAATCCCAAGGCTTGTTTCCAGTCCGCGCAGATGTGCCGTGACGGCGGGCTGCGCGATATTTAGGGCCTTAGCCGCCTGTGTCACGCTGCCATGCATTGCCACGGTTCGAAAGACGTCCAGCTTGTGCAATGTTACGTTTCGAGCGTGCAATAGTGAGCTTGGGGGGTCGCCCAAGTTGCTGCCGCTTTTTCTGTTGTTGTTCCCAGAAATTTTCTGGACTCCTTGTTGTGGCATTTATCGAATTATGCGGCTCTTTCAAGAGCCCTAGGGAAATGTATCCGTTGATCTCGATACAGTACGCCCTGAGGCTTGGCATGGTTGCCCAAGAGGGTTTTGACGATGGCTCTCTAAGCTCATTCTGTCAAGTATCATAATCTATCAGTTATATATGTGGCGGCATTTTATATTGGACGCGCAGGAATGCCTTCCGCATTTCTAGGGGCAAGTAGTTGATTGCTGGCTGGTGAGTGGCTGCTCAAGGGAGAGACCCCATCATAAGGGGTCGTCATAAACATAAGGGAGGGGCCAATGAAAATTGGTGCTAGTTCAGTTTTGCGGCTGAACCAGGAACGGATGGTTCTTGTCATCACAGCTGTTCTGTTCGTGCTTTTTTCTATTTTTCTGAATGGGTTCTTCAGCCTGTCAAACCTGCTGTCTCTCCTTCAGAATGTCTCAATTCTTGGTATTTTGGCGATTGGCATGGCCGTCGTTGTTATCGGTCGGGGCATTGATCTGACGATGGTTGCAGTCATGGTCTTCTCGACGGGGTGGAGCTTTACGCTGTTTGCTGGCGGCACAGAGATAAGCCTTGCTTTGATGCTGGGGCTGTTGCTGGCATTGGTTCTGGGGGCTGCAAACGGCTTTCTGATTGCGTATGTCGAAATTCCCGCGATTTTTGCCACGCTGGCGATGACAACGGTTATTTCCGGGCTTGGGCGTTATGCCCTTGTAACCAGCGAGAACATTTTCATCAGTGGCGATGTCGGCTGGTTTTCGGAGCTAGGGTCCGGTGCGATTGCTGTCGTTCCAATGCCCGTCATCCTGTTTTTCATTATTTCGTGCTTGACCTTTGTGATGCTGAAGCAGACCCGCTATGGCGCATTCATTTACGCGATTGGTGACAATCCTCTGGCCTCTCGCAACAGCGGGATCCCGATCCGGCCCATGATGGTTTTGATCTATTGCTTCTCGGCGCTGGTATCGTTTTGTGCGGGCCTGATCATGGCGATGACCGTTTCGTCAGTGAACACTAACTTGGCAAATTCGACCATGGTTTACGACATCATTCTGGTTGTCGTGATCGGCGGTATCGGTCTGGCAGGGGGGAAGGGAAGCATCCGAAACGTAATTTCGGGCACCCTGCTTATTGGCCTGCTGCTGAATGGCCTGACAATCATGAATATTGGGTACTCGGCTCAGAACATCATCAAGAGCCTGATCTTGCTGCTGGCAATTATCGTCGACTCGATGATCAACCCTCGGGACGAACAGACGTCCCAACAAGGCGACATCTAAGAAAACGCGAAAGTTCAAATAAGAAAAAGTGTTCAGGGAGGAACAAATGACACTTTCAAAGCTTACAAAACTAACTGGTGCTTTGGCCATTGCCGTGGGGATTGCGGGTTCGGCCGCTGCAGAACGACCCAATGATGGGCTGATCCTTGACTATCAGAAATCGTTCGAGGGCAAGACCGTGGCTTTCGTTCCGGTTACAATGGGTTGGGACCTGACCCAGGGTTGGATGGCTGCTGTACAGCGCGATGCCGATCGTTTGGGTTATGAATTGACGATCCGAGACCCCAACTGGAGCGGTGATGCTGGTGCCCAGGCGATTGCACAGCTTATCAATGAAAAACCTGATGTGATGATCGTACAGAATGCCGATATGCAGGCATATGCAAAGCTTATTCGCCGTGCGATGAAGGAAGGCATCAACGTTATCCAGATGAACATGAAAACGCCGGTGAACACGGATGCTTTTATCGGGGGTGATTGGTACGGGGTTGGGGTCAGCACCGCGCATGAGGCCGCACGGCTGTGTGGCGAAGGAACGTCGCGCAAGGTTGCTGTGATCCAGGGGCCAGTGACTGCTCCGCCGAACCAGCTGGGTGTTGCGGGTGTGAATGACGCAATGGCAGAGCATCCTGAAATCAACGTTGTTGCGAACCAGGCCGCAGACTGGGATGCGTCCAAGGCGCACTCGATTGCTTCGACAATTATCAAGCAGCATGACGATCTGTGTGCTTTCATTGGCCTTTGGGACAACATGGATGTCGGGATTGCAGCTGCGATCCGTGAGGCAGGCAAAAAAGAGCAGATCAAACTTGTCTCGACTGGCGGCGGCAACCGGGAACTGGGCTGCACGAACATCAAAGACGGTTCGTTCTCGTCTTATGTCAAGGTCGACACCCGCGACCAAGCTAACCTGCTGGCAGCAACGGTTCAGATGCTTCTGCAAGTCCAGCCAGAAGCTGGTACACAACCGTTTGGCCTCTATACGGAAAACAAGATTCTGACTCCTGACACCGTGACGGAAGCTTCGTGCTGGAGCGTCGAGCAGATCAAGGCCGGTAACTGATCCATAACGGATGCGGCTGCCGCTATGGGCGGCAGCCGTCATATACCCCTGGAGAACTACAATGAATTTGCGCGAAGCATACTTGCGCTGGCGGTATCGTATTTTCCCTGACCATGTTGTCGGCGAAATTCTGTCGAAGAGCTGGATCGACAATGCAATTCCAGTCCTCTTCCTCGCCATTGCTGTGACGGTCTTTACCGTTCTTATTCCCGGCTTCCTGACGATTGGGAGCATGGCGACAATCGGGCGAGTCCTCGGAGAGTACCTGTTCATCTGTATTGGCATGGCGCTGGTGCTGAAGGCCGGGGGCATTGATCTGAGCGTCGGGTCGATCTTCGCGTTGTGCAATTTCTGCGCACTTTACATGATCAATGCAGCAGGGTTGCCCTTGATCGTAGTGATCCCGGCGGTTCTTGCCATTGGGGGGCTGATTGGGGCGTTGAACGGGTTCTTGGTTGGCTATATGCGCTTGCGCGCCTTCCTGACTACGCTTGTGACCCTCATTCTGGTCCGCGCTATTGTCGAGCTGTTGACGCTGAACTTTGGGGTCATCGCGTCCTATTCCGACACACCAGTACCGCAATGGGATTATCTGGGTGAAGCTGACATTTTGGGTGTGCCGCTTTCGCTAGTGGTTGCTGGTGTCGTAGCTATCCTGTTTCATATTTTGATGACGCGGATGCGCTTTGGCTGGCATCTTAGCGCTGTCGGTGGTTCGCGCCGGTCTGCATATAACGTCGGACTGCCTGTGAACCGCATTGTGGCGCAGACATATATTCTGTCAGGGGTTTTGACTGCTGCGGGTGCCCTGTTTTACGCATCGCGCTTGGGTGGCATCGGTGGCTCTGTCGGGGTCGGGCTGGAAATTGTGATCCTGACAGCAGCCGTGCTTGGCGGAAACAGCTTGGGCGGTGGCCGCGGATCCGTCGCTAAGGCTATCATTGGCACAGTCATCGTTGTCATGATCACGAACGCTCTTGTGAGAATGGGGTTGCGGACCGGAGCCGGAGACCTGGTGCTGGGCCTTATCCTTCTGGCGGCTGTCGCCATCGACGTGAAGTGGATGAAAAACCGGCTGAAGGTTCTGAACCGCGCGTATGTTTCGCCGACGTATTTCGCTCTGCCTCCTTGCCCGCCAACCGCAGAGGGCTCTGGTTCGCCTTATGAGGTCAACGACAAGCTCGCCTCGGCTCAGCCTATCGGCAAAGGTGAACTGGAGGGGCCGGAAGACATCATTCTTGATGAGGATGACAACCTTTACTGTGGTAGCCGCCACGGGGACATCATTCGTTTCTTCGCGCCCGACTATACCCGGCACGAAGTATACGTTCATATCGGTGGTCATCCGCTTGGAATGGCATTCAACAAGGATCAGGAGCTGGTCGTCTGTGTAGGCGGCATGGGGCTGTACAAGGTCACCAAAGATCGCAAGCCCGTCAAGCTGTCTGATGAAACCAACCGCTCATTGTTCTCGATCATTGATGACTCGCGCATGCGCTTAGCCGATGACTTGGATATCGCGCCTGACGGACGGATCTTTTTCTCGGAAGCCACGATCCGGTACGAAATTCATGATTGGGTCCTGGACGCCTTGGAGGCACGTGGGAATGGGCGCATCATCTGTTATGATCCCAGTGACGGGTCGTCACGGACCATCCTTCCCAACCTGCAATTCCCCAACGGGATCACGATGGCAGGGGATGGTGAGTCCTTCTTGTATGCAGAGACTTGGGGCTGCCGGATTAGCCGGTACTGGTTCGCCGGCCCGCGTAAGGGACAGACCGAAGTGGTTATCCCGGATTTGCCCGGCTATCCGGACAACATCAATAAGGCCTCTGACGGTACATTTTGGTGCGCTATCATCGGCATGCGGTCTCCGACGTTTGACCTTGCGCAGCGGATGCCACAGTTCCGTCGTCGTATGGTTTACCGGATTGCAGCGGACGAGTGGATGTATCCAAACATGAACTCTGGTTGCGTCTTCAAATTCGATCTTGATGGCAACGTGCTTGACGTTCTCTGGGACCGTGAAGGCATCAAGCACCCTTCGATTACATCCATCCGCGAACACAAGGGGCGATTGTTCCTGGGCGGCCTCTTCAATGATCGGATCGGTGTTTATGAACTGCCAGACGCAGATCCCGAATGGACAGGAATCAAGCATTACTGGGGGGACAAGGGCGATGAGTAATATGTTTACCCGCATGTTCGATCGTTTCCGTGGTAGCGGAAGTGCAGCGATTACACTGCCGCCTATGGATGGCGCTTTCCGGCCGAACTATCGCATTGATGAGGCCGATGAAGTTCTCGCCCTTCCTGCGGTGGACAACATTGTTGAAAGCGCTGAAGGGGTGTTTTTTTCTAGCGGCTCCAGCCTGATGGCACTGAAGTCCGACGGCAGCGCAGAAACAGTCTGGGAGGCTCCGAGCACTATTGCCTCTTTGGCGGCGCATCCCTCCGGTGCTTTGGCGATCGGATTGGAAGAGGGGGGCCTTCTCATCCGAGGAGGGCGCAGTGACGGTGTTGCCCTGACGGATCTGGATGGGCTTCCGATACTGTCACCATCTGCAATGTCATTCGTTGACGAAGATACGCTGCTGATGTGTTTGGGCAGTCAGGACCATAGTCTGGCTGAATGGAAAACTGACTTGATGACACATGGTGCCAGCGGTTCGGTTTGGAAAATCAACCTTCAGTCCGGCGAAAAGAAGTGTCTTTCCAAGGGGCTGGCCTTTCCCTATGGCGTGGTTGCAACGCAGAATGGCGATGTGATCGTCTCAGAAAGCTGGCGTCACAGGCTGCTGAAGATTTCCCCGGATGGCAAAGTGTCGGTCATGCTGGATGAACTTCCGGGCTATCCGGCAAGGATCTCACGTGGGGACGGCGGGGTCGGGTTTTGGCTGACACTTTTTGCTCCGCGAACGCAGCTTATCGAATTCGTGTTGCGCGAAAACGAATATCGTCAGCGTATGGTGGACACCATTGATCCGGAATATTGGATCGCACCGTCTTTGCACCATCCTCAATCATATCTGGAACCCATGCAGGGTGGCAGCCTCAAGCAGCTTGGCGAGTTGAAACCTTGGGCACCATCCCGGTCATTGGGGGTTGTGCTGAAACTGGACGGCAATGGACACCCTGTGGACAGCCTGCACTCCCGCGCGGATGGCACGCGCCATGGTGTCACCAGTTGTCTGCCCTCGGGAAATAGTCTGCTGATGACTTGTAAAGGCGGCGACGTTGTCGTGCGCGCACAAATATAGGGGCCGCCGATGAATACATCTAAACTGATCGAAATGCGCGACGTGACGAAGGAGTACCGTGGCGTTCCGGCAATCAAAAATGTGGATTTCACCCTGATGCCTGGTGAAGTTCATTCGTTGTTGGGTGAAAACGGTGCCGGCAAGTCGACACTGACGAAAATCATGGCGGGTGTGACTCAGCTTACATCTGGCGAGATGCTTCTGGATGGAAAGCCCGTGTCGTTCAAAACCCCAGGGGAGGCTTTGTCACAAGGCGTGGCCATGGTGTTCCAGGAAACCAGCCTGGTGCCGAGCATGACCGTCGCTCAGAACCTGTTTCTGGGCGAGGAGAAGCTTTTCAACCGTCTGCGTGGAATCTACATCGCTGCGCAGCAGTTCATGCAAGGCTTGAATTTCCATGTGAATCCTTGGGCGGACGTAGCAACTTTGGGCGCAGCTCAGAAACAGATGGTCGAGATTGCACGGGCAGTAAGGCAAAATGCGCGTGTCATCATTTTTGACGAGCCCACGGCAACGCTTACACCCGAAGAAAAACGGCACTTTTTCTCGCTGATCAACGATCTAAAGCAACGAGGTGTGGCGGTGATCTTCATCAGTCACGCCCTGGAGGAAGCTCTCAGTATTTCGGACAGGATTACCGTGTTGCGCGATGGCGAACTGGTGATGAGCGACAATGTCAGCAAGTTCGACCGGGATGTCATCATTCAGGCGATGGTGGGGCGCTCCTTGTCGGACGACCTGTATCACAACCATGCTGAGGACAAGGTAAGGCGAACCGGACCAAAAGTGCTTTCGGTTCAGAACCTTTCAATGTCTCGAGCTGTCAAGAATACCTCATTCTCGATCTATGGCGGGCAAGTAACTGGAATGTTTGGCCTGATTGGGTCCGGGCGAACCGAGGTCGCCAAAGTGATCTCGGGTATTTACAAACGCGATTTTTTCCATGGCGGAGAAGTCAGGCTTGAAAACAAGCCGGTACGCTATCGAACGCCGCGGCCCGCAGTGCAGGACGGTATCGTTTATGTCACCGAGGACCGGAAAGTGGAGGGCTTTTATGAAAGCATGTCCATCGCGGACAATATCCACCGGGGTGCTCAGGCAGCCAATGTGAGTTCGGGCCTCTTCATCAGCTATTCCGAGATCCGCGAGATGGCCGAGGAGTGGACGAAGAAACTCAATATCAAAGCGATCAGTTCGGATGCACGCGTAATCGAACTGTCGGGCGGCAATCAGCAGAAAGTGGTCATTGCGCGCTCACTTATTCAAAAACCAAAGCTTGTCTTTTTCGACGAGCCGACGCGTGGCGTCGATGTTGGTGCAATCGCAGAGATTCACCATTTGATCACAAGTCTAGCCGAGGAAGGAATCGCGGTCGTGATAATATCATCCTATTTGCCTGAAATAATGAACTTGTCCGATCGAATTCTGGTGTGCCGTGGTGGTCGAATTGTCGAGGAGTTCACTCCGGAAGATGCAACAGAGGAACGCATCATGTATGCGGCTGTGCACTAATGGGCGGGCGTTTTCCTTCTCCGCCCCAGGGTGGCAAAGTTTGCGTTGTCGGCGCGGGTTTCATGGGCAGTGTGATCGCAACATTGTACGCGCATCACGGATACGAGGTGGTCGTTTGCGACAGCCAGGCATCCATGCTTGAGACATACGCACAGCGCGCTCGTCCCATTGCCGAAAGCTTTACAGACGACGCGGCTGCCATCGAAAGGATGCTTGGCAACGTCAAAACCGAGCCTTCGTTAGAGAAGGCGGTTTCGAGCGCGTTTATGGTCCATGAGGCGGTTCAAGAAGTGCTGGATGTGAAGCAGGCGGTCTTCGAGGAGATTGATCGGCTTTGTCCGCCTGACACCGTGTTGGCGACGAATACGTCTTCGTTCCTGATCTCGGATATTGCTGACCGTGTGGAGCATCCCGAGCGCGTATTGGGCATTCACTATATCACACCCGGTCATATCATCCCTGTGATCGAGATTGTTCACTACAAGCATACGCCCCCTGAGCTGATCGAGTGGGCTCGCGCATTTATCGAGTCCATCGAACATGAAAGTGTGGCGTGCCCTGAACGACCGGGCTTTCTGATCAACAAGATCCAGTTTGCGATGCTGACAGAAGTATATCGGTTGATAGACGAAGGCCTTGCCAGCCGGGATGACATTGACACGGCCGTGCGCCTTAGTATCGGGCCTCGTCTTGCACTTTGGGGGCCACTTCTTACTGAGGATCTGATTGTCTCTAAGAAGACTGCCTTGGCGGTGACCGACTCTCTCTACGAGCAAACGGGCGATGAGAGCTATAAGGGCCGCAAGGCGCTGAGGGACTTGGTTGAGCAAGGCAACCTTGGCGTGATGTCTGGGCAGGGTTGGTATAAGTTTACCGGTGATCAGAGCGCGACCATTATCGAACGTGATCGGCAACTGGCTGCACTGATTGACTGGCTCAAGCAATCCGACAGTGTCGACCGCATTCAAGTGGAATAATGTGCGGTTCGACTAAAACAGCATAGAAGATGCTGCCACAACTATGCTGCCCCCGCTGGCCAAAGAATGCAGCGCGGGGGCAGAACCTATCTGGATTGTTTTCCGATCCAAAAAACGATAGTGTCCCGAGGAATGGTGTAACTTTGCTCTTCGGCCTTGGCTTGGCCGCAGTTACAGGGCGGCGATTTTCGCCGGGTCCATGGGGGCAGTGTCGCAGATGGCGGCGA
>Ga0098070_100404_pt1 | contig 9081 bp, 6 predicted proteins | sample 28_taG_FD_75063 | JGI IMG/M metagenome (GOLD analysis project Ga0098070, IMG submission 75063) | Marine viral communities from Cariaco Basin, Caribbean Sea - 28_WHOI_OMZ | ecosystem: Environmental > Aquatic > Marine > Oceanic | place: Caribbean Sea: Cariaco Basin | collected 2014-11-12
GTGGAGGAGGTGATCGATTTCCTCGACCTGCAGCCCTACCGCAACAAGATGATCGCGGGCCTGCCTTATGGCGTGCGCAAGGTGGTGGAGCTGGGGCGGGCGCTGGCCTCGGGGCCGCGGCTATTGCTGCTGGATGAGCCGGCTTCGGGCCTTTCGGTCGAAGAGACGCAGGATATGCGCTGGTGGATCGATGATATCCGCAAACAGATGGGGATCACGGTGTTGATGGTCGAACATGACATGGGGCTGGTGTCGGGCGTTTCCGACCGCGTTCTGGCCCTGGCCGATGGCGCGAAACTTGCCGAAGGCACCCCGGCCGAGGTGCAATCCAACCCGGCCGTGATCGAGGCCTATCTTGGCGCGGGGGCGGTCTGATGGGAGAGCCTTTGCTGGAAATCAAGAACCTTGAAAGCTTTTACGGGCCGATCATGGCGATCCGGGGTGTCTCGCTGAAGGTGGACAAGGGGCAGATCGTTACCGTCCTTGGGGCCAATGGCGCCGGGAAATCCACGCTTCTGAAAACGATCTCAGGCATCATGGACCCTGAAAAGGGCGAGGTGCTGTTCGATGGCAAACCCATTCAGGGCGATGAGCCGCACAAGATCGTCAGCCGTGGTATCGTGCATGTGCCCGAGGGGCGCGAGGTTTTCCCGCTCTTGACGGTGAACGAGAACCTGAGCCTAGGTGCCTATACCCGCGCGGACAAGGCCGAGATCGAACGCGACCGGGAAATGGTATTCGACTATTTCCCGATCCTGGCCGAACGACGCGATCAGGAGGCGGGCACGCTCTCGGGTGGCCAGCAGCAGATGCTGGCGATCGGGCGCGGATTGATGCTGCGGCCCAAGATCATGCTGCTGGATGAACCCAGTCTGGGCCTGTCGCCGCTGCTGGTGCAGGAGATCTTTGCCATTCTGCGCAGGCTCAACGCCGAAGAACACGTGACCATGATGCTGGTGGAACAGAACGCCCGCATCGCGCTGGAACTGGCCGATATCGGCTATGTGATGGAGATCGGCCGCATCGTGATGGACGGCACCGCCGAGCGCCTGATGCAATCCGAGGATATCCAGTCCTTCTACCTAGGTCATCAGGAAGAAGGTCAGCGCGGCGAGAAGCGTTGGAAACGCAAGAAGACCTGGCGTTAAGGGGGGAAGGGATGAACATGCAAAACCTTGGACAGACCGCACACCCGCAGGTGCTCATCAACGGCGTGTCGTTCAATGCCGATCCGGGCCAGCGTCCGGTCATGGTGGACGGCTGCACCACGATAACCCAGCTGTTCCAGCAGCGCTGCGCTGCGCTGGGGTCGCGGACCGCACATCGCGAAAAGGATATGGGCATCTGGAAAGCCTATTCCTGGAGTGACTACTGGAACCATGCCAAATGGATCGGCCTTGGCCTGATGTCGTTGGGCCTCAAACGCGGTGAGGTGGTGTCGATCCTCAGCGAGGACCGGCGCGAGTGGCTATACTCTGACATGGGCATTCAGGGGGCAGGGGGCATCGCCTCGGGGGTCTACACGACCGACTCCGCTTCGCAGCTGGCATATCTGGTCAACGACAGCGACAGCAGGTTCCTGTTCGTGGAAAATGACGAGCAGCTCGACAAGTACCTTGAGATCGCCGATCAGGTGCCGGGGCTTGCCAAGGTCATCATCTATGAACGCGAAGGGCTGCATGATCTCGACCATGAGAAATGCCTGTTCATCGACGAGCTTTATGAGCTGGGCAAAGCCTATGAGGCGCAGCATCCCGGTGCCTATGAGGCCGAGATCGCAAAGACCCGCCCTGAAGATACTGCCCTTCTGATCTATACCTCCGGCACTACGGGCATGCCCAAGGGGGCGATGCTCAGCAATGAGAACATCCTGGCCTCAATCGAAGCCGGGGCGCGGGCGCTGGAATTCACCGGCAATGACGAGCAACTGTGTTTCTTGCCACTCTGTCACATCCTTGAACGCAACGTGTCGGTCTATTTCCCGCTTGCGGCTACCAGCACGGTGAACTTTGCCGAAAGCCCGGAAACCGTGTTCGACAATATGCAGGAGGTCTCTCCTGCAACCTTTTTTGCGGTCCCGCGGGTCTGGGAAAAGATCTACTCGCGTGTGTTGGTCTTGGCGCAGGAGGCGACACCCATTGGGCGCATGGCCTTTCATGCGGCGATCAAGGCGGGTCGCAAGCGGGCTGAATATGTCATGCACGGCAAGCCGGTCCCCTCGGGCGTGGCGGCAAACTATGCGATCTGGGATTTCCTGGTACTGCGCAACCTGCGCCGGATGCTGGGAATGGACAAGATGCGCCGGGGCGGCACGGGTGCTGCGCCGATCTCGCCCGAGCTTTTGAGCTGGTACTGGTCTATCGGTGTTCCGCTGATCGAAGGCTACGGCATGACAGAAAACGCAGGCCTTTCGACGACCAATACGTTCGAGAGCAACGCCCCCGGCACGGTCGGCCCTGCGGTTCCGGGCGTCAAGCTACGCATTGCCGAGGATGGCGAGATCCAGACCCTGGGGCTCAATAACTTTCAAGGCTACTGGCGCAACAACGAAAAAACCGCCGAGACCTTTACCGACGACGGCTGGCTGCGCACCGGCGATGTGGGGCGGCTCGATGAGAAGGGCAACCTGACCATCACGGGCCGTATCAAGGACATTATCATCACGGCGGGTGGCAAGAATATCACCCCGGCCGAGATCGAAAGCCGATTGAAGTTCAGCCACTACATCTCGGATGCGGTGGTGATCGGGGATGCGCGCAAATATCTCACCTGCCTGATTATGATCGATCAGGAAAATGTTGAGAAATTCGCACAGGACCGCAAGATACCATTCAGCGACTTTGCGTCGCTCTGCGCCGCGGAGGAGGTGGTGCAGCTGATTGGGGCCGAAGTCGAGGCCGTCAACAAGGAGTTCGCGCGGGTCGAACAGATCAAGGATTTCCGCCTGATCAACGTTCTGCTCACGGCCGAGGACGACGAGCTGACCGCGACGATGAAGCTGAAGCGCAGCTTCGTGGAGAAGAAGCACAAGGCACTGATCGACGACATGTACTGACGGCGCGCATGACAAAGGACGCCGCACGCATATCCAGGGAGGAAGCGAAAATGAAGAAACTGACATCCGCGCTGACGGTTACGGCAATGGCCCTTGCAGGCGCCACTGCCGCTCAGGCAGAAACACAAGGGGTTTCCGATACGGAAATCGTCATCGGCTCGGTCAATGACCTCAGCGGCATCTTTGCCGCGGTGGGTGTTCCGGCCGTCAATGGCGCCAACATGCGCTTTGACGAGGCCAATGCCGCAGGCGGCGTTCATGGCCGTCAGATCAAATTCGTGGTCGAGGACAACGGCTATCAGATCCCGCGTGCGATGCAGGGCTACAACAAGCTTTTGAACCGCGACAAGGCCTTTGCCATGCTCTTGTCGCTGGGCACACCAATGAATGTGGCGGGTTTCAAGCTGCTGGACCCCAAGGGGATCCCCAACGTAGGCCCGCTTTCGGCCGCGCACCAGATGCTGCAGGACCCGATGAATAACAAGTTTATCGGCTTTTCCAGCTACTATGACCAGGTACAGGTCGGTGTGAAATATCTGGCCGGGGAGTTCGACTCCAAGGAAGTCTGCTCAATGTACATTCCTTCCGACTTTGGCAAGGAAATCCAGGAAAGCACCAAGGACATTTCCGAAGAGTTGGGGCTGACCTATGCGGCGGAAACCTCGCACAAGCCGGACGAGCTGGACTTTGTCGGGTCCCTGACCAAGCTGAAATCGGCGGGCTGCGACGTGGTCACTCTGGCGCTGGGCGTACGCCAGGGCATCACCGTGGTTGGCACCGCCAAGAAACTCGGCTGGACCGACGTGAAGTTCCTCAACACTTCTGCCGGCTTCCTTGATGTTGTGGCTGCGGTGCCGGGCGGGGTGACCGATGGTCTGTACGCCGCTTCTGGCTGGGTCAGCCTTCTGGCCCGTGCCGAAGAACCGGTTCCGGCCGCCTTTATCAAAGGGTATGAAGAGAAATTTTCCCAGCCTGCCGGCGGTTTTGCCATGCTTGGTTATTCCGCGGCTGATACCGTGATCCGTGCCTTGGAAGCAGCTGGCAAAGACCTGACCCATGAAAGCTTTATCAAGGGAATGGAGAGCCTGACCTATTTCGATGATCTGACCGATACGCAGATTACATATGCCGCGGATGATCATCGGGGGGCTGACGATATTGTCATTTCGATCGTCGAGAACGGCAAGTGGAAAGAGCTGAGCCGTCAGTAACTTAATCTCAATCTGAGATTGTGTGACCGGTGCGGAGTTCCGCGCCGGTCTTTTGCTACGGGGCGCTAGCAAGGGAAAAAGAGGGGGTCTCGGATTTCCTTTGCATAGCTGAAAGCAGCTCTATATAAATTCATGTATGCGAATGTAACATCTGTTACGGTTTGGGTAGCTTGTCCGGTCGGCAACGCTTTGGAGTTTCATATGGGCAAACGATGCAGGGTGGAGCGAAACCAGATGAAAAGGCGGGATTTTTTGCAGGGTGTTGCGGCCGGGGCCGTCGCAACAGGAGTTTTTCCGTCGCTGGCGCGGGCGAATGCGCAGGCGGGGGATGCTCTTACACTCGGTGATATGTCGATCCAGACCCTGTCTGATGGCAACCTTCTTCTTCCCAAGGGATTTCTGTTCCCCGATTTGACGGATGAACAGCTCGACCCGATCCTCTCTCGCCACGGTATTACTCAGGATCCGCTCGAACCACCGCTGAACATCACGCTGATGCGTGATGGTGATCGTGTGGTGCTGTTTGATGCTGGATCTGGTCCGGCTTTTCAGGAGAGTGCCGGTCGATTGCCTGCGGCCCTTGAGGAGGCGGGTGTCTCCCCCGAGGACGTCACGCATGTTGTCTTCACGCACGCGCACCCAGATCATCTTTGGGGGGTGTTGGATGATTTCGACGATCCGCTTTTTGCCAATGCCGAACATATGATTGGCCAGGCGGAATGGGACTATTGGTTCGACCCTGAAACCATAGTTACTATCGGGGAAGAGCGAGCCACCATGGCTGCGGGGGCCTACCGCCGGATGGAAATCTTGGAGGATCAGATCACCCGGTTCAAAGACGGTGAGGAAATCCTTCCCGGCGTTGCCGCGCGTGCCACCCATGGTCACACGCCGGGTCATATGTCATTCGAGCTACGGTCGGGAAGTGAAAGCGTGATGGTTCTGGGGGATGCGATTGGCAATCACCATGTCAGTTTCGCACATCCTGCCTGGCATGTGGGAACCGACCACAATCCTGATATGGCGGCCTCAACGCGGGTAGGCCTCCTTGATCAGCTTGCGCATGATCAAATTCGAGTCATAGGCTATCACTTGCCCGGAGGTGGGCTTGGGCAGGTTGTTCGCACCGATGATGCCTACAGCTTCATTCTGATTTGACTTTCAAAAAAGCAAAACTAAGGTTTTAGAAGCGTTGCGCGGAAATTAGTCCCTTCCTGCACGGAAGGATGGATTTTTGTGCGAAGGTCCCGGTTTTTGCCCGGAAAGCAGGCAGAAAGTCCACTATTAGCCCTCTAGTTGTAATTGTTTTTCCGGAGATGTATTCTATTTTTGAGTTTATTTATTTGTTTTTTGAAAAATATGCTTTTTCGCTACATATTTGCGCTGAATTGCTGTAATTTCATCCTTGTGTCACGGTTGGTTGGGAGCGGTTATGAGTATTCTGATAAGGTTGAATCAATTCGGCGCGTTTGGAGTTTTTCGCTCGGACGGAACAAGTGTCCCCTTGGGAGCAAAGCACCAAGCGCTCTTGGCTTTGCTGTCAACGTCGGCTTCGGGAATTCGAACACGTGCTTTTCTTGAGCACACCCTGTGGAGTCTTGCGCAGCCAGAACAGGCGAAAGCAAGTCTAAGGACAGCATTATCCACCCTGAAAAGGCATCTTGGTCCCGAGGCGGCTCAGGCCATCAGTGCAAACCGCGAAAGGGTAACGTTGGATCTGCAGCGCGTTCAATTTATCCAGCCTGAAGCGCATGCAGAATTCATGGAAGGGTTCGAGCTGCCGCACGAAACCCGGTTCGAAAGCTGGTTGGCGCAAATGCGTGCGGACTTTGATGCCAAATACTCCGGGCAGCCGGAGGCGTCAAAGGGATCACCTGGGCGTGTGCTCTATGACGATCTCTTGCCGCCGATCGCGGTACTTCCCTTCGTGCAGCATGCGCCTGGCGAGGATACTTCGCCACTTGGCTCTTTGTTGTCTGAAGAGTTGTCGCGCTGCCTGGCTCGAAGTCAGGCCTTCACGGTAACCTCTTATTTGGCGTCGCGCCAGTTTGACCCGACCCGTGTGCGCCCGGCTGAGGTGTCCTCTGTCGCGGGTGTAAACTATCTGGTGTCTGGTGTGGTTCACGTGCGCGGTCAGAAGATGGTGCTGGATGTTGAACTGCACGAAGCCGTTCGGGAAAAGGTCATCTGGTCACGCAGTTTTGAAGGGCCTCTTGCGGATCTCATGACAGGGCAAAGTGAAGCCCTAAGAGATGTGACCCGCCAGATCGGTCAGACCCTGATCGGCGACGCCGTGCGGCTAGTAAGTTTTAAGCCGCTCAGCAGCCTTGAGGGGCATACTCTCCTGATGGCTGCCATTTCTCTGATGCAGGAGATGAACCCAGCGTCATTTGAAAAGTCCCGAGAGATCCTGAACGTGCTTTTGGCGCGCGAGCCGCAGCATCCTTTGCCGCTGACATGGATGGGCTTTTGGCACGTCATGCGGGTTCAGAAAGGATACTCCAGCGACCGACAACTGGACACCCATCTGGCAAGCCAACTCGCGACGTCTGCCCTTGAGGCAGATCCGGCCTTTTCTCTTGCGCACACTCTGAAAGGCGCGATCTCGAGCCATCTGCTGTTCCATTTCGATCTGGCGCAGAATGAATATGATCTTGCGTTGAAGGACAATCCAAACGAGGCACTGGCTGTGCTGCTGAAGGGTGCAACCCACGCGTATCAGAACCGACCAGAGGAGGCGGTGAAGCTCACGGATGCGGCTCGGCGGCTATCGCCACTTGGACCGCAGCGCTATTACTTTGATGCCGAGTCCGCGCTGGCAAATCTGACGGCAGGTGACTACGGACGGGCTATTGAGCTGGCTGATCGCTCGCTACAGTCCAATGCATCCTACCCTGGCAGCCTCAGCACCAAGGCCATAGCGCTGCAGATGTCTGGCCGCCGGCAGGAGGCGAAGGACGTGGTTCAAAGCCTCTTGGATGCGATCCCTACGTTTAGCCTCGCCAAATACCGTCAGGAGCATGCAGTGGCTTTGGGTCAGGTGGGCGAGCGATGGACGGACGCCTTGAGACAGGCGGGCGTCCCTGATTAGGTCGGCGTGCTCCTGTCGAACCAATTCGGTTCAACCTGGCATTAAACCGCTTGCACAAACCTTGGGCTTGGGGCTCTTTTGGCACCGATCGGGCGCACCTCATCGGGTGGCCCTCACAGTTGCAAGGGAGTTACGTCATGCAGGCAGTCACCTACCGGGCATTTGGTCCCGCTCGAGAGGTTCTTTCTCTCGAAGCTCTGGATGAGCCGCCTCTCGCTGCGGGGGAAGTGCGGGTTGCGTTATCCTTCTCTGGGGTGAACCCGTCTGACGTCAAGGCGCGGGCCGGTGCGCGGGCTGGGGTGAGCGAATTGCCTTTCCCGACCATTATTCCCCACAGCGATGGGGCAGGTGTCATCTGCGAAGTGGCAGAGGATGTGGATCCCGCACGGCTTGGTCAGAGGGTCTGGATCTGGAACGGCCAATGGCAGCGCGCCTTTGGCACAGCTGCAACTGAGATCTGCCTGCCGCAGGAGCAGGCCGTGCCACTGCCGGAGGGAATGAGCCTCGAAACCGGTGCGGTACTTGGCATTCCGGGGCTCACCGCCTGTCATGCGGTGTTTTCCGCGGGGGATGTGGCCGGGAAAACGGTTCTGGTCCAGGGCGGAGCAGGGACAGTCGGCTACCTTGCCGTGCAATTGGCAAAATGGGCAGGGGCGCATGTCATCGCAACCTGCTCCGCCTCGGCGCGAGAACGCGTCGCGGCCGCCGGGGCTGATGCTGTGCTGAGTTATGATGCAGATGACCTTTCTGCCCAAATCTTGGCCGCGAATGGCGGTCGTCCTGTCGATCTGATTGTCGAGGTCGAGTTTGGCTTGAATGCGGCGATCGATGCCGAAGTCATTGCACCAAATGGGCGGATCACGGCCTATGGTTCTGCCAAAATGATTCAGCCGTCACTGCCGTTCTATCCTTTGATGTTCAAGGCAGTCACGTTGGAAATGGCCCTGATTTACCTTTTGCCGACTTCGTCAAGACAGGCTGCGATAACGCGCTTGCACCGAGCGTTGACGGAAGGTGGCCTTTCGGTGCCGATTGCCGAAGTGCTCCCAATGGATCAGGCGGCAAAGGCCCATGAGGCGGTGGAGAAAGGCGGGCGGAGCGGAGCGGTTTTGTTGCAAACCTCATAAAACTCAACGAATTAGGAGGTGGTGTCAGAGATTGTTGCGAGGCGAGAATTTCCTTGCAAGAATTTTTCAAAAACCACTTGCGCCGCCTCCGAACTCGCTTTAGAAGGCCCAACACCGATGGGGTGTAGCCAAGTGGTAAGGCAGCGGTTTTTGGTACCGTGTATCGTAGGTTCGAATCCTACCACCCCAGCCAGTGTTTTCCTGAACATGGTAGTAAGTGCGGGAACGCCACAGAGGCAGCAAACTGCCCCTAGGAATGCCCCTGCGTCCCACTGGCCTGATTCGGCCTTGTAGGGGGCTCTCTGAAGCTACCTGCTCCTTTGCTGAACAACATCTCTAGAACAGCCTCTTCGGGGGGAAGGTACCCTATGGGAAGGGGATCTCTCTCTATAATAGGTATAAGTAATGGATAAGGAGAAAGAAGAAGAGGAGGAGAGGGGAGATCCTAGGAGGGATACCTGATATAGGGTCCTCCTATAGGATCTAGGTCTATAAGCAGTTGTATCCCTGAGCATAATCGACTTTGGTTCAAGCAATCACTACCCGAAGAGGCCTTGTTCATGGCAGAGATCAGCAATCCTAGGTATTCCCGCCCCA